>UOFS01000024.1_pt1 | contig 116226 bp, 110 predicted proteins | sample 1989581 | NCBI WGS metagenome assembly UOFS01 (sample SAMEA4712198, study PRJEB27164) | hydrothermal vent metagenome | biome: marine basaltic hydrothermal vent biome; feature: marine hydrothermal vent; material: mineral | place: Pacific Ocean | collected 2011-06-14/2011-07-23 | depth 1691 m | reverse complement strand
ACCAGTATGTCTTAGCCAATGAGTCGAAGCTTCTTTTAATTTTTTAGCCTTATCTTCACCTTCTTTTTCTTTCATTTTATAGTAGGCAATATCAAAAATTTCTTGAACAAGTCTTCTTAGATGCCTAGACGTCATACCACCTTGACCACGTAATTTCTCTACAATGGGTTCATTTTCGTCAGTGGTGGGAAGAGGGGATAGTCCTCTAGAAGAACGATAACGTTTTAAAAAGTCTAAAAATTGAGTAGGGACTGTCACATCACGTAGCTTACGACCTTTACCATAAACTTTTAACCACCAATTATGATTTTCATCTTCCCAAAAATGCCCCATTATTGGCGACCAATTTGACCGTTCAGATAATTCTGATATTCGTAAAAACAAACTTTTTAATGCAGAAATGATAAATAAGTTGCGTTCATATTGCTTGTCTTTATTAGCTAATTCAATCGCTGATTCTATTAAGTACGCCCATTGTTGTTCAGTTAAACGTTTTATTTCTTTAACTTGTGCATCTGTAATGAAATGCCGACAGTCTTTTTTTGCTATTTGAGCAGGATTTCCATAACATATTTCTTCACCCATTAAATATTTATAGAAAACAATAACTGCAGTAAATGAGGAGGTTAACGTTTGCTGTGATGGCCTGTACTTTTTCTTATCACTTTTTTCAGTTGCATTTTTGGTTTGCTTTAATCGATATGGAATCCATTTCTTATTTATATAATAACTACCGTTACGATATTCAAAACGTTTAGCGTTTATATAACCAATCCAGGATACGGGTGGTTTCCAACAAAAATCAGCATATTCCAGAATATCAGCTTTACGAAGTTCATCGATGGGTTTTTCTTTTATTAAAAATGCCCACAATAAAAATCGTTCAATTTCATTTCTAAAGCGTATAAATGTGTGTTCAGATTTGTTACGGCCAGTATACGAGAGGAAGTCTAAGCCCCATTGCCAATGAACTTTTTCATTTAGGTGTTGAATTTAAAAATAACTTGAGCTCTGGATAATCAGATAAATTGTTTGATGATTTAATCAGTCTTTGTATCTCATTGTAAGATGGATACAACGGAACAGGTTTTGGGATAGACATATAAATAACTATAAGGTGCTAAGTAATTGTATGTATAGAGTATAGGCTCTACACTCTACTATGTCCAATACAGTTTAGTATTGGATATAGCGGATCTCTTAGTTTAATGACGTTTTCTGGTTAAATATCCTCCTTGCTGTCATGAAATCTTCTTTGGTATCAATTTCTGTCCATTTCAAGCCAGTAATATCCAAAGCATAAAAAGGAACATTTGTTTCAATTAAACGCTCGTATGCAGCCTCATAATATTCTTGATGATTCTTTTCATCCGCCATCATTGTTTCCAATTCTGCAAATAACAGTTTTGCTGTTTCACCACTAATTTTTTCAATACCAATTGATTCGCCTACTGCATCCTTTGGGTTGACTGATTTACTGGCTTTAACAACGCGATTTTCACCTTCAATAATCACTTTGATTTCTTCGGCATCCAGATTGATATTTTTGTCTATGCATAAACAATTTGAGTATTCACTATCAATTAGTTTTTGAAGAATTTCTTTTTCAAACACCACATCAGCATCAAATTTTATAAAGACCGATTCTTTGATTAAATCTTTGGCTAACATAAGAGAAAACCCAGTATTGGTATCCTCATACCGTTCATTGATTACAAAATGGCTTTTTAAATTAGGAAAGTTTTCGTTCACGAACTCTTTTATTTGATCTTCTAAATATCCGAGTATAAATACCACTTCATTGATACCGCAATCTTGCAGATGCGATAACATCATTTCAAGAATGGTTTTGCCATCGATTTTGAGTAGACTTTTTGGACAGTTGTCCGTTAGCGGTCTAATTCGAGAACCAACACCAGCTGCTAATATAATTGCTTTCATTTTAATTTGACCTTCGTTTTTATTTTCTCATTGGATCGAGAAGCTGTTCTTTTGCTTTATGGGTTTGATAACCGCGTTCAAACAATCGCCAGAAAGCAATTAAAAACTGACTCAATGCCAACACCCATAAAACTAATTCAATTTGATTGAGCACTGCTCCGATACTGGTAAAAACTACAAACTCAGCTTCGTCAACCCAGAAAATACTTCGGTGTTTAAGCCAAAATAATTTTATTTTTCCTGAAAAACTACTGGAGAGATGTTTATATTCCGTTTCCTTTGAACGGTATAATACCTTTCGTCTATCGCTGCATTTCTTTAAATAGTGAGAATCTTGATTAAATTGGCTGAAAATAGTTTCCAATTTAATGTAATATCTAAAATTGAAGAAAAAACAAGCCGTAAAACCAAGAAAGATATACAGAACATCATTCGTTGAGAGGTAAGCACTATAGGCAAGACTTAGTGTAATTATGTAAATCTTCAATACATCAACAACCTTATCAAGATAATTACCAATATCGGAGGATAATTTTTTAGTTCGAGCTAATTGTCCATCCAGACAATCACCTATGTAAGCGGCAGGTAATAAAATGGCGGTATAAAATAAATGATAAGGAATATCAATAAAGATAAAAAGACATCCCAACACGTACAGAAAAAATGAAAACAGTGTGACAATATTGGGTGTTATCCAGGCAATCCTTGATACGAATGGTAATATTTTGTTCGCAATCAGGGGGAAAAATAAATCTGCCCAATTGCTATAATATGGCGGTTCGATAACATTTTTTTGTGTCACATTAGTATCGCTCATTGTGAATTGTCGGGTAATAGAGAGTCAGCCATTCAACTTGCTCGTGCAAGAATGTGATTTTGTGTATCAACGTAAACAATCATCGCTGTATGGCTTTTAGTGACAGGAATATTTTTAACTTGAATGTTATTAAAACGCTGTAAAACAGTTCCCAGCGTTTCCAAAAAAAACTCGATATCATCAAACGATAATTCACCAATATTACCAACTTGAAACACTTTGTTTTTAAAACAACCTTTGCCTTCATAAATAATAATGGATTTTTCACGTAATTTTTGACGAAAAACGGTTACATCAATGTGTGATGGAACATGAACAGTTGTTAACACGGAGCACATGTTTTTTTCATCAATCAAAAACTTCAACCCCAATTCTAACATTCCTTGTCTTAATCTATTTGCTTTATGTTTAAGGTTGGCATAATGATTGGAAATACCTTCATTTAGAATATTGTCCAACGCTTGCTCCAAAGCATAAAATAAATGAACTGCGGGAGTATTGGGCGTCTGTGAATAATCCTTTATAAATTCGTAAAATTTATACAAATTTAAGTACGTGGTTTTAACAGCATTTTTTCTTAACTTTTCAAATTCTGTTGTTTTACCAATAATAAACGATAAGCCCGAATACGAACAAATCGCCTTTGAACTTGAGCTAGAGCAAAATGCGATATGACATTTTTCCATATCAATTACTTCAGCACCGGCACTACTCACACAGTCTGCAATAAAAACAGTGCCGGTTGCTTTTGATAGCAAACCAACTTTCTCAATGGGGTTCAACATCCCTGAGCTTGTTTCATGATGAACCATTGCCATGATATCAATGTCATGTTTTTTCATATAGGCTTCAATTTTACCCAGATTAAAAACTTCGCCCCAACCAAAGTCTAATAAAAATGTGTTTTTGTTATGAACTTTTGAAATTTGATATAAACGCTCTCCAAATTCACCATTGGATAAAATTAGAATTTTTTTATTGCCTACTACGGAGGATAACATTGATTCATTCGCGGCTGTTCCAGAACCGGTAATCACCACAGCTCGATATTCAGCACTATGTTTAATTTTAAATAATCTCAGTAATTTATTTTCAATTCGTTTTAATAAATAATCGAAATCAACTTCTCGATGACAAATATCTTTTTTACAAATGGCTGTTCGCACATTGTCGGCTACATTTACTGGACCTGGTGTAAATAATAAATATTTATTCATTGCTATTGATTACTCCGTGCATTGTTAAATGCTGTTGATAATTTGGTGCTATTCTGTATTAAGTATTTCTATATATTGCGTATAATAAACTTACGCGTCATACTCGTGTCATATTCACACGCTATATTCTGATAATGAATATTGTTTAAAATATCGTATAACAGTGTGGTATTCAGGTGAATATCTTTGCTTTGGTACTTACCCAAGTTTGGAAAGATTTTTATTATTCTTTTCGTTCTATAAAAGAATTTTTCTCTGGAAAAATCCCATTATTTTCTTTAATATTTTTTTGGACAAAATCGTACTAGTGCGTTTGGGTGTCCATGATTGTACCATGATTGTAATTGAGGCAACGTTCTTTAGGTTCCACCATTTTTCATCACTTTCACATCAATTCTATTGTTACAGTTAGAATTGTTGTTAGTACTAGGTCTTTGCTTTTTCATCCATTCATCGATTTCATGTCGATCAAAACGCCATTGGGATGCAACCTTAGATGCAGGAATTTCACTATCTTGAGTCATTCGATACAATTTACTGCGGCTAAGCTTTAAATATTCAGCCAATTCATCAAGAGTGAGCCATCTATCGGTTCGTATCATCGTTTTTTCCAGAGGAAGTTTTAAATAAAGTATTTGCCAGACAAATGATAGTGGAGACTATCAAATAACATTATTTGTCAATAGATGATAATTGATACTAGGTAAATTATCAATGCGTATTATAAGTTATTTTCATTTAGATGGGAGTCAGTCAGTTAACCTTATATATAGAACAAAAAGAATTAGATGCTACCCGAGTGGGCGAAACCGCTTATTGTGGTGTAGCTAACAGGCGAGTTTACAATCTGATAAAATTACCTAATTTGTGAAGTCAAATCTAATGTTAAGTAAAATATTGCCTACAATTATTCTTAAATTAATAACAAAACTTGGAGTAATATATTGTCAACTATATTTAACGATGCTCAAACACGGCTTACGGATGTTTTCCGTCACATCGAACTCTCAGATGATATTCGTGAACGATTAGAATACCCTAAATTGGCATTATCAGTCAGTATACCTGTCCGAATGGATGATGGCAGTTTAAGGATATTTAAAGGTTACCGTGTTCAATTTGATGATACTCGAGGCCCAACTAAAGGTGGGATACGGTTTCATCCTGACGTTAATCTCGATGAAGTTATATCACTTAGTTTTTGGATGACAATTAAATGTGCGGTAACTGGATTACCATTTGGAGGTGCAAAAGGTGGTATTATCGTTGATGCTAAGGAACTTTCTCAATTAGAGCTTGAGAGGTTATCACGCGGATATATTCGTGCAATTGCGGATGTTATTGGTCCAACACGAGACATCCCTGCTCCTGATATGTACACCAATTCAACCATTATGGGTTGGATGGCTGATGAATATTATCATATTAAAAGAGAACAAACCCCTGGTGTTATAACAGGAAAACCTGTGCACTTAAATGGTTCTTTAGGACGAACAGCAGCAACTGGACGTGGCGGTCTATATGTTTTACAAGAATGGGCAAGACGTAAAAATATAAATCCAAATAACACCACAATAGCTATTCAAGGTTTTGGTAACGCCGGTTTTAGATTCGCTATGTTGGCTCATCAAGCTGGTTTTAAAATTGTTGGTTTATCGGATTCTAAAGGCGCAATCTATACCAATGAAGGATTAGATCCTAATCTAATAATGCATCATAAACAAACTAGACGAGAGTTAAAAGCATTATTGTATTGTGATGCCTCTGTGTGTGAAGAAGCAGAACATGCTAATTACAGTAATGAAGAATTATTAGAATTAGATGTTGATGTACTAGTATTAGCCGCTTTAGAAAATCAGATAACACATCATAATGCTGACCGTATTAAAGCAAAGTATATTCTTGAATTAGCTAATGGTCCTATAACATCTCAGGCTGATGCAATTTTAGAAAATAAAGGTATAATAGTAATACCCGATGTTTTAGCGAATGCCGGTGGTGTAACAGTCAGTTATTTTGAGTGGACACAAAATCGCACGGGATATTATTGGGAGGAAGATGAGGTTAATACAAAGTTACTTAACATCATGAATAGAGAAGCAAGATTAATATTTGATTTAGCTGATGAAAAGAAAATTAGTCTGCGAACGGCTGCCTACCTTCAAGGCGTCACCAGAATAGCTGGAGCCATGAGTGAACGAGGTACGAGAGAATATTTTCAAAACGGGAAACCACAACAATAGTAGGTTAAAATAAACTTAAACCAAAAATCGGAAATGACAGACGAGAATCAATATTATATTGACAATCATGGGCTCTATTCCTAAAACGAACGGCTTCTTTTTCATTTTTAGAAACAACATCACTTGTTTCTAATAAATCAGCAAGCCTTATACACGCTAATGGGTGCCCTGCTATTGCTGCTTCGGTTAAATATGTAATGGCATTATCGACATCAATTGGTATTTTTTTCAAAAAATAATCATTCGTATTTTTAATTTTTTCACAATAAGAACCCTGAATATCACCTAATAAATACAACGCTAGAAGATATCTAGCTTCAATAAATGCCTTGCACTTTATTACAGAATTATCAGAATAGTTATTATTTATATTTAATAATAGTTGATACGGATGTTTATTTGAATATTCCTCAATGATTAATACATCTTCCTCCTCTTCCCAGTCTAGTTGTCGAGCCACACCTAAATCTGGCGTTGGCTTGTTGATTAAAACTTTTGCCTTAATAACATCTAAATCCCAAAAAGTACCTACAGAAGAATCATAACTACACAGACTCAGCCCTGTTTGAATATTTTGTTTCAACAAAAATTGTCGACCGTTACAATATATGTAAGCTAGGGATACCCTCTCAGGATACTCACTACTCAACATAGAAAGATATTTTATAGCTTGTAAATAATTTTGTTCAACATTATATTTCTCTGAACCATCATAATATAAATGTAATAATTTTTTAGTTGCTTCTTTATTACCAAGTTCACTAGATTTTTTATAGCAAAATAAAACATCTTCTTTATTTCGCGGTGTGATTTCAGACGATTCAAATACTTGAGCAAGTTTAAAAGCAGCTTGAGCAGCTTTTAAGGCATGGGTACTTTCTTTTTGAACCGATAAAATAAACTTTAGTAATGTTTGAACACCATAATCAGGATCGATTGGGACCGTTTGATTTAATATATAATCAAAAGCAATATCAATTTTATTATCCAAACTATGAAATAATAGTGGCGCTTTCCGACTAATAACACTCGTTTCCTCACTGCTATTATCCTTAACCATTGTAAAATCATCAAAGCTTGAATCTGGGTTTGAAAACTCAAATAAATAATTTGATGTGTCAACGATATGGTTAACATTATCGATTGCGATATCTAAATCTTCAAAAAGGTAAAGATCATTATGAGCATGTTTAACATGATACTTAGCTAAGCGACGTTGAATTAAAGATTCTGCATACTTGGGTTGTAATACAACACGTGAATACTCTAATTCATAGTTACTCGATTTATTAAAATTATATTTAGCCACAACATCATTAATAACACCTAGATTGGATGAATAATTAATTTTAAAATATTTTTCAGCTTTAGGATCTGACAGAATAAAAATATAACCAGTTTCTTGATGGTCAACTTTACTTTCAGAAATTATATTGGTGATTTTACTGCTCATAATTTAACGCCTTTATACTTGTTAGTATTATTTGCCACATCCATTTTGTGAGTAGCGCTAAATCAAATACTGTATTCGAATATATTTAGACATTAGTCTATAAATATAGGGTAACGAATGTGCTAATAAATTTCAACGAACTAAAATTTTTATGTTAAATAAACCTTAAATAACCTGGTCTTTTTACAAATAATTTATATATCAATAAAAAATGGCATAATAATTAACAATATCCCAATTAAAATTAAAATATAAATATTACTAATAAAGTAAGGTACCGTAAATAATCCAACAGCGGCTAGAAATGATGGGACATGTTTTTGTCGTTTACCATAAACAAAATATCCCATTCCTATAATTCCTAATACAACGCCTATAACCATTTCACTCATTTACAATCACCTCTAGTAATACTGTAACTCCATTATTTTTTATTACACTGCAATTAAATGCGTTTATAACAATAATATAGTTCTTAACCTTTAATATTAATTCTGATAAGGTTACTAAATAACAATAATCGCTTAATTATACTCGAATTCGCTTATACGTAGTTGCTCAAACTCGGTGGATTTACACAAAATACATTTATAAGTTTTATCAAAGAAGAAGAATAATTCATGCCGTCTTTTTTATATTTAAGTATATTATTGCCCATAGCCTCTGCTGTGATATCGCTACTTTCTGACCGTTATTCAAGTCTCATGTCTTGGATCATCTTTCCATTATTAGGGCTAAGCGGAATTTTTGCTATATATGAAGGAATGTCGGTATTAATAACAACTATCCCTCAAGTATATGAGTTACCTCTTGGGCTACCATGGTTACCTTGGCAAATAAAATTAGATCCTCTAAGTGGTTTATTTTTATCTATCATCGGATTGGTAACACTGGCTATAAGCTTTTTTGGTCCAGGTTATATTCGAGAATTTACTCATGGAAAACAACCTCTAGCGGTATTAGGGTTTTTCACTGGTTTATTTATTACGGGAATGATTCTGGTTGTTATCGCAAATGATGCTTTTTCATTTATGGTTTCTTGGGAGTTGATGTCTCTATCAAGTTATTTTTTAGTGGCCTACCAACATCAAAATGCCTCAAATCGACGTGCGGCTTTCTTATATTTATTAATGGCTCACGTTGGCGGTATTTTAATATTGCTTAGTTTTGGTGTACTTGCTGGTTTTGGTGGCGGCTTAACATTTGATGCCATGCGAGCAGCACCACTTGAGTTAACCTGGTCATCAATTGCTTTTGTACTCGGTTTGCTTGGGTTTGGTATGAAGGCAGGGCTAGTACCCATTCATACTTGGTTACCAGAAGCACATCCAGTTGCTCCATCCCACATATCGTCATTAATGTCAGGCGTTATGCTCAAGGTTGCTATCTACGGTTTTATAAGAGTTACTTTTGATCTAATTGGTGATGTCCATTGGGGTTGGGGAGTAGCCGTTTTAATTATGGCCAGTATTACCGCTATATTTGGTGTGTTGTACGCGCTGGTTCAAACCGATATTAAAAAATTATTAGCCTATAGTTCAATTGAAAATGTAGGAATAATATTTATTGGTTTAGGCTTATCAATGATATTTTTTGGAACCCAGCACCCTACTCTTGGTGTTCTTGGCTTAATTGCTTCGTTATATCATTCACTTAACCACTCTATTTTTAAAAGTTTGTTATTTTTAGGTGCTGGTTCAATTATTCAACGCACACGTGAAAAAGATATGGAGCGTTTAGGTGGTTTAATTAATAGAATGCCTTGGACAGCACTCTACTTTCTTATTGCTTGTATCAGTATTGCTTCTTTACCACCTTTTAATGGCTTTGTTTCTGAATGGTTAACATTTCAAACAGCACTACAAGCCGTTACATTAGAAAGTGGTGTGTTGCGAGCAATCATACCAATCAGTGCAGCAGTTTTAGCGTTAACGGGTGCTTTAGGAGCTGCATGTTTTGTTCGGCTTTATGGTATTTCTTTTTTAGGTAAGGCACGTTCAAAACGAGCCCGTACCGCACACGAAGCTAATATCGGAATGGGAATGGCTCAAGGTTTACTTGCCATCTTTTGCATACTGCTTGGCATTTTTCCCAGTTACGTTATTGACCTATTAAACGCCATCCCTACATCACTAATGAATCAAAGCTTAACAACGGCCACAGAACAAGGTTGGTTATGGCTAACGCCTATTTCAGCAGAAAAATCTTCTTATAGTGCACCATTAGTCGCTATTGGAATCGTCATTGCTTTATTTTTATGGGCAACTGCACATAAATACTTATTGCCTAAAGAAAAATATCCCATGGAACGAAAAGATACTTGGGATTGTGGATTTGGTGGTGGCACATCACGTATGCAATATACCGGCTCAGCATTCTCAGAACCTTTTAGAAGAATATTTAAGCCAGTTTGGCGTTTAACAGAAACCGTTGAACGAGAACCTAAACCCAACATGGAGCTAGAGCCAGCATCGGTTCGACACAAGATGCACGTTGAAGATATTACATGGAACTGGTTATATTTACCTATTGCTAAAATTGTTCATAATGCTGCAAAACGAATTACTCGTATACAAACGGGACATCTACGTCATTATTTAGCCTATTCATTTTCTACTTTGATATTATTATTATGGATGATTACGTAATGGAGTGGTTTTTTGCATTTGCTCAGACGGTAATTTTTATTATCGCTGCCCCCTTATTTGCCAGTTGGATTAAACGAATCAAGTGTCGCTTACAAAACAGAAAGCCACCAACAATATGGCAGCCGTATTTAAATTTGTGGCGCCTATTTGGCAAACAAATTGTTTTGTCGCACACTGCTTCACCCGTGTTTCGCTTTACTCCTTATATTGTCATTGCTGCTACCGTATTAGCGGCAGCAGTAATTCCATTGATCAGCATAAACCTGCCTTTATATGCGGTTGCCGATGTGATTGTACTAATTGGTTTTTTTGCATTAGCGCGATTTTTTCTAACATTAGCAGGACTTGATGTTGGTACTGCATTTGGTGGCATGGGATCTTCGCGAGAAATGATGATATCGTCATTAGCTGAACCTGCAATGTTACTCGCAGTATTCACATTAGCTATGGTTGCATCGAGTACAAATTTATCTACGATGATTTTGCAGTTAATCGAATCAAACGTAAGCTTACGACCCTCGTTATTATTTGCATTTTTAAGTCTATTACTAGTTGCCGTAGCTGAGACGGGGCGAATTCCTGTCGATAATCCCTCCACCCACCTCGAATTAACAATGGTACATGAGGCAATGATATTAGAATACACAGGACGTCATTTAGCACTTATCGAGTGGGCTGGAATGATTAAACAAATGATTTATGGTGTATTGATTGCAAATATATTTTTCCCATGGGGGATAGCAACAGAACTAACCATGCCGGCTGTGATAATTGCAATATTAGCCATAACAGGAAAATTACTAATACTTGGAATAACGCTTGCTGTAAGCGAAACGGTATTAGCTAAAATGCGTGTATTTAGAGTTCCCGGATTTTTAATATTAGCAGTTACTTTAGCGTTAGTTGGTTTACTAAGTCATATCATTTTGGAGAACTATTGATATGTTAAACAATTTACCAATTGAACAACAAGCAATTTTATTTTTAGCATCACTGGTGTTATTTACTTCATTTATATTATTAGCTCAGACTCGAGTATTATCAATGGTTCACGCTTTCGCAGCACAAGGTACATTCGTTGCCATTACTACTGCGCTCGTTGCATTCGCAACGGAACAGCATCATTTATATATTTCAGCTATTTTAACATTAGCACTAAAAGCAATATTTATTCCTTGGCTACTACATCGATTGGTACACCAACTTAAAATCGATCGTGAGCCACATCATGTCGAAAAACCTGCATTTGTTTTAATGACTGGTGCAGCATTAGTGATATTTTGTTATTACGTCACTTTACCAATAACACAACTAGCCGATGGTATAACTCGAAACACCATAGCAATTAGTATGGCAGTAGTATTATTGGGAATGTTAATGTTAGTAACTCGAAATAAAGCAGTGTCACAAGTTATTGGTTTTATGTCTTTAGAGAACGGCTTATTCTTCGCAGCAGTTGCAGCAACCCATGGTATGCCCATGGTTGTAGAATTAGGCATTGCATTTGATGTTTTAGTCGCAGCAATTATTTTTGGTGTATTTTTCTTTCATATCCGCGAAAGCATTGATTCATTAGATGTTAATCAACTTAGCCGATTATCTGAGCATGAAGACGAATGATAGCATTAAATATTACTCTTATAACTCCACTTTTCTCAGCTATTATTTTAGCTATTATAGCCCGCCAACGGCTGTGTAGTTGGTTTAATATTGTTGCTAGTACGGGCACATTTATTGCCAGTGTATTTATGGCATACACAGTATTAACTACCGGCAAAACGATTGGCGGACAACAAGGTCAATTTTATATAGATGAGTTTAATGTTTATCTAATAGTGCTTACTGCCCTCGTTGGTTTGACGACATCTATTTTTTCACGCCCTTATATGATACATGAAGAGCAACTTGGAAAAGTTTCGCAAAATAGAATGCGATTATATCATGCAAGTTATCAAGGTTTTATTTTTACCATGTTATTGGCATTATCAACCAATAATCTCGGAATACTGTGGGTTGCGCTAGAAGGAGCAACTCTCGCGACAGTTATGTTAGTGAGTTTATATCGAACTCCAGAGGCAATTGAAGCGGCATGGAAATATTTTATAATTTGTGGCGTTGGTATTGCCCAAGCACTATTTGGCACGGTGTTAATTTATTTTGCCGCAGCAAATGCAATCCCCAATCCTGATCATGCTTTATTATGGAGTGAGTTACAAAGTCATGCAGGGCAACTAGAACCTGTAGTAATGGTTATCGCTTTTGTTTTTATCTTGGTTGGTTATGGTACTAAAATTGGACTAGTGCCAATGCACACTTGGTTGCCTGATGCGCATTCAGAAGGGCCGACACCAATGTCAGCAGTATTATCCGGACTATTATTGAATGTTGCACTCTATGCTTTAGTTAGAGTAAAAATGTTAACCGATGGAACTTTAGAAGTTAGTGCCGCAGGTCACAACCCTCATCTAGCTGGATATCTTATGATGGGCTTTGGAATTGTTTCCTTTTCGGTGGCTGCATTATTTTTACATCGACAACGAGATATAAAACGTTTATTCAGTTACTCATCAATAGAACATATGGGGTTAATGACCTTTGCTTTTGGACTCGGTGGGCCACTGGCAACTTTTGGTGCATTATTACACATGACCGTTCATTCATTAACAAAATCAGCAATATTTGTTACTGTGGGACATGCCTGTCAAATTGCCTGCACTCAAAAAATAGAAAATATTCGAGGCTTGATCCGAACGCAACCCGCTGTTGGTTGGGGATTATTAATTGGAACTGCAGCTATTGCAGGGTTTCCACCGTTTGGAGTATTCACCAGTGAATTTTTATTACTAACAGCAACTATGGAAACACGCCCTTGGCTTACATTGCCATTACTGTTTGGTTTAACAATTGCTTTTGCAGGTTTATTTCGTCATTTACACCCTATGGTTTATGGTGAGGCTCCTGAAAATCAATTAGCTGTTAAAATAAATATGTGGCCTGTGATTATTCATTTAAGTATTGTTCTATGGTTAGGCTTATCTATCCCTGATTTTTTATCAAATTGGTTTAACAAAGCCACAATATTAATATCCGGCCAAGGGGTATTACCATGAGTGAGTTTAAATGGTTAGAAGAATTATTAAAACGTTTTGAAAGTGAACATGTATTATTACGTGATAAATCTGCAACACAGTTAGCTCCAGCTTATGTGATAGAAGTTGATTCTGAAGATTGGGGACAAGTTGCACAGATAGCACACAAACAAGATCTTCGCTGGGCTGGAATGTGGGCTGAGCATTTGGATGATGTTATTCGTATTAATGCTATATTCGAATTCTCAGGTGATTATTTAATTACCAGAACATCGGTCGCCATTAAGACTCCCATTTTACCATCACATGCAATTTATTATCCAGCAGCGGATCGTCCCGAACGGAAAACTCAAGATATGTTTGGCGTGGTTTTTGCCGATCACCCTGATACACGGCGTTGGACAAGACACCAAGCATGGGGAGAAGAACAATATCCATTAAGAAAAGAATTTCCAGTAGCAGGAAATCCTAAGAATCAAACACCACCCGATGTAAACTATGTTTTTTTTCAAGCGCAAGGCAGCGGCGTTTATGAAATACCGGTTGGTCCTGTGCATGCTGGTGTCATTGAGCCAGGACATTTTCGTTTTCAAGCAGTGGGAGAACATGTTCTTAATTTGGAACAACGGTTAAGTTACGTTCATAAAGGCACAGAAAAAATTGCAGAAGGACGTGACAGTGAAAGTCTTGCACGCTTAGCTGCCAGAGTATCAGGTGATAGTACTGTTGCTCACACTTGGGCCGCCTGCATGGCTATGGAACGTGCGGCAAAATCACAGCCTCCCACTCGCGCGAATTCAATTCGAGCAATTATGTGTGAATGGGAACGAATTGCAAATCATTTAGGTGATATAGGTGCAATTTGTAATGATGTTGGATTTGCATTTGCATTATATCAATTACATCGCATAAAAGAAGATCACTTACAAATAGCTGACAATGTCTTTGGTCATCGTTTTATGATGGATCAAATAATTCCCGGTGGAGTCAAAACCGATATTGAAGGGGATACCTTTAAAATTTTAAAAGATCATTGCCAAAAGGTGGCTGATGAACTTGTTCCTTTAATGGATATTTTTTATAACAATACCTCTCTTGAAGATCGATTATTAGGAACAGGAATATTATCTTTAAGCACAGCCAAAAAATTAGGAACCATTGGTTATGTCGGCAAAGCCAGTGGTATGTCATATGACGTAAGAAAAGATCATGGTTATGAACCCTACTCTTCATTTGCAGTTCGGGTGCCAAGCTACAAACAAGGCGATGTCCTAACTCGAATGCGAGTAAGAGCGGAAGAAATATATGAATCAATTCGTCTTATTACTTATTTATTAGATGAACTTCCTGATACTGGTATAGTTACACCATGGCACGGTGATGACATTGAACTCGGTTCTGAGGCATTAGGAATGATTGATGGTTGGCGTGGTGAAATAATTACTTATATACGTTTTGGAACTCATGGAAAAATAGCACGTTTTGCGCCTCGAGATCCTTCTTGGCATACATGGCCCGCACTAGAACAACTAATTCACGGTAATATTGTTCCAGACTTTCCAGTATGTAATAAATCAGTTAATGGTTCTTACTCTGGGCATGATTTATAGGTTTATTAATGTTAAAAATTCTAAAACAAATATTTCAGGTGGGTGTTGTTACTAGAGACGTTGTAACTGACGCTGCTTTAGAAAGAATGGGTGCCGATGTTAAACGAATGGTTGATAAACGTTTTCGTGGAAGTTTATCTATTCGACAAGTTGATTCTGGTTCTTGCAATGGTTGTGAATTAGAAATAAATGCACTTAATAACCCCTATTACGACATTGAACGTTATGGTGTTCACTTTGTAGCATCTCCTCGACACGCGGATTTACTGCTCGTCACAGGCCCTGTTGCTCGTCATATGGAAGAAGCATTGCGTAGAACCTACGCTGCAACACCTGAGCCTAAATGGGTAATAGCAGTAGGAGATTGTGGTGCCAATGGTGGTGAGTTTGGTGTGAGTTATGCGTCAGCAGGAGCAGTTTCAAATATTATTCCAGTTGATCTTGCTATCACTGGCTGTCCACCAAGTCCTAAAGAATTATTAACTGGAGTTATTGCTCTGTTAAGTAAGCACGATTAAAAATAAAACTTAATTCAATTTTTTATTTTTCTTAGGACGGGACGTTGTTAAAATAGAACTACTATCGTCTAAGATCTTAACTTCTTCTTGTTCAACTTTACTACTAATTATATTACTACTATCTAAAGATCTTACTTCAGCTGATATGTTTACATCCAAGTCATCAAAATGCTGCTCCACAAAATCATTCAAACGCTCAATAAATTCAGAAGTTAAGGCATTTACATCAACTTCTGCAGTATCTAAAACCAGTTCACTTTTATTTAGTTTTTCTTTTAATAGTTTATAAGGTTTAATTTCGATAACGTTATTAGCATTATTACTATCATTCAACTTTAAGATCTCGTTAATGCCACAAATCGGACACGTCAGTTGTCCATTCATTAACTGAGTATCAAAGTCGGCAGATTTTTTAAACCAACCTTCAAATCGGTGTTCCAATTCACACATTAAATCAAATATAATCATATTATTACTACTGGTTGTTACAAGGATGTAGGTCTATTTTACTGCTTTTTTTAGTTTACTGCCATTTGAAATTTACTCTAGTTTTAATATCAAAATACAGACGTAAGCTATTGTATTAACTGCATTAAATAGAATTGAACTATAATCCTACAACACTAAATGTAAGGCAAACCTTACAAATATCACAGATTTGCCCTACAGACGAATGATAATTGAATTTCTATACTCAAACTAGAAGTCAAAAAGAACTTAGTACTAAGGTGATAACGAAATGGATTTATATATGGACAACCTAAGAACTGGAAGCTCGGATCGAATAAACCCAGACCGATTTTTTCATGTGATGAATCAAGGATGGTATGTTTTTACACGTGAAGGCATTTATGGGCCTTATGATAAACGCAATGATGCCGAAAGCTATCTCACATCAGTAATCGATACTGATAGTATTCAGTCGGATAAAAATCATGATAATAACGATTCATGGCGAATGTAATATATAATCACTAAGTTTGCTATTAATAAACATAAAATTTCATATATAATTAAGACATAAGATTAATTTGGAATTTTTATGAAAATATTGCTTTTTACTATTTCAATAAGTTTAACGTTATTTACCTTTTATAGTAACACCGCCAATGCTTTATCGTCTAAGCGCGCAGCTATTAATATATGGCTACAGCAACAACAGGACGTTAATCCTAGACCTTTAGAAATAATTTCAACGTTAACAAAAAATGCTAAGAACTATGGCATTAACATTAATCACTATAGTATAAATGCTAGCAAGGTATTTATAAGCGCAAAAGCTCGTACAAAATCTGACGCGTACCAGTTCAAAAGAATTCTTGATACTACCTTTATGTTCGATGAATCCCAACTAACTAAAACTAAACGCACCCAAAAGCATTTTTATTTTTCTTTACAATTAAAAAAATCCAAAAAAGATAAAAGAGAAACTTACAGCAAATCGAAACACATTATATTTAAAAGCAAGACCCAAATTAAATATGCTGTAATAAAGCTAATAAAAAAAATAAAGTCAAAAGGTGAATTAGCTACATTTTGTCCAACAACACCCTTAATCGATAAACCCGCATACGTCGGTTCAAGAGTGAAACTTATTATATATTCTTATAAAATTAAATTTTCAGGTAGCTACACTAAAGTTAAAAATGTTATAGGTTTGTTGTCAGAGCACACCAAGTATATATCATTACATAATTTATCGTTTAAAAAGAAAAAATCATCATACAATCTTAGTGCGGACTTACGTTTTTATCAACAAGCCAGCAGACGGAACAGTTTAGATAAAGCCTATGTTTTTGAAAAGCTAGTTACTGATAAAATTTGTAATTAAAAATAATAACGCTATACTATTGACTCTTGATCAACATATTGTCCACATTTTTTTAGGGCTGGTATCAAGACATCGTCGGCATAACTACAACCGGTTTTAATTGCTTCCTTTTGATTCAGTTTACCCGATTGTTCTGCTGTATGACCATTATTATTGCGCAATAATTCTAGCATTGGTTGATAGCCCTTTTTCCAAGCTTCTATAGTATTAAAGCTTTGTTTTAAATTATATAAAATTCGCATACCTTCGTCATCTAAGTCACCCCAAAAATGTACAGGCCAATTATTATAAGACTTTACAAACCAAAATTTTTTAAATTCATTTTTCATTGTTAAATTACTATTTTCATGAAAATGAAATGAAACGCCCTCTTGAGTTCGTATTCTTTCAGCACTTAACTTATTGCCGTAACTGAAAATTAATGCCAGATTATTCATTTTTTCAGAAATACCTTTAACGCTTTTTACTGCTTGAGTATAGTTATCTTGATTTTCAATAAATAAAATTCCTTCAATTACTTTAGGTAAATAAATATTAATAACAATAGGTCGAGCAATTATTTTTAACTCTGGATACAGTGATTTAATTAAATTTATTTTATTATCCAAAAACTTTGAATCTCCCCAAAAACAACAAGCACTTAAATTTCGTAATGTTAAACCAGCATTAAAATAGGATCTTATCAGAATAAATCCACTTAAAATTTCGTTTTGATTTTTACCTTTAACAAATATTTGTTTTTCCGTTAAATTTCTGGTTTCTCCTGTGAATTTTAATTTATTTTGTTTAACTAAAGACCGCCATGACTCTAGTAATGATTTTTGTGAGGGTATTTTTAACCAAGCACGTAATGTTTTTTCTGAGTTTGCTTGAAAATACAAAAGTCGATCAAGGTAACTATGATCTAAAATAGATTGAGTCCCTTTAAATTCAAATATTTTATACTTATCAGTACAGAGCTCATTTAATAAAAACCACGTAGTATCAGAAATTTCAGCCGAGTCACATAGCTCGGGTATTATTTTTTTAGTTATTCTAAACCTTAAAGTATTGTTAGATTCAAATTTTTTTAAAACACTGGTTAAAAAATTTTTTATTCCCTGTTGTTCATCCAACCAAGGTGGTTTATCCACAACATTATCATCTAAATAATCAGGCATCTTGAAATTCCTGCATAAAATCCATTTCAGCTTGTTCTTGCTTTACCCTTCGGTGATTCGCCCAAAGTGCTTTAATTTTATCGGTATTACATATTTTCCTATCAACCCATACTTGAGTTTGTAGTTGTCCACGGGCTACGTCACTAGGACATTTTGCAAATACAAATTCATTACTAATTAAATCCATAAACGGGCCGCTTTTACTCGAGGGCATAATAAAAATAAGTTGCAGGCCTAAACTTTTTGTTAAATAATCAATAACTTCACGCGAACGTGATTCGTCCATTTTTGAAAATGCTTCATCCACCAATACCATACGTAAATGATTACTACCCTCGTTAAATCGCAATGCCGAAGTAATTGCTGCGGCACGAATAATGTAGGCTGGTGTTTCAAGTTGACCTCCACTGCCTGTACCATACTCACTTAACGCAATAGACTCTTTACCTTCAACATCTTTATAAATTTCATATCGACGGTAATTACGATAATCTGAGATCCGTTCAAGTTCTTTCAAAGCCTTGTTTTCATCTTCATCTAACAACATGGATAACAATTTATCTCTAACCTTTATAGACTTATCTTCTAATGGCACATCAAACAAGTCTACATCATCAGCATCTGTTGGTTGTCGAATTACCTCATCAAAAAATGTAGCATACTCTTTGTATTCAGGTATTGGTTTACTGAAGAAGCGGAAGCTTTCTTGATCGGCTCCAAATTTGTGGTTTTTTAGTTCTTTATTCAACAAAGCAATCTGTCGTTTACCACTACTCACGGCTTGATGGATTGTGTGACAAAGATGTGTAACAAAGGCATTATTAAAGCTGGCTTTTAACTGATGAAGTTGTTGATATTTTTCAACTAAAATATTATTTTTTAATCGGTTGTAAATTAAGTCCAACTGTTTATAAGTATTACAAACTAACTTAAATAAAGTATTATCTAGTTCAACTGAATAATTATCATAAAGCAATGTATCTGACGGCATGCATTGCTCATTATGTTGTTGAATTGATTTAGCAATATCTTTTTCTAGTTTTTTAAGCTGCGATTGTATTTCGTTGTAATTATTTTCAAAAACCTGTTTATTTAAGTCACTTGCCTCACTTTCAGCATAAAGTAGTCTTTTATCAACATCAAACTCAGGCCAATCAGAAGCAATAGCACGAAGATTTTCCTCACATTGCTCGACTTTCGTTTGAGTCTCGTCTTGTAAAATAGCTAGTTTTGTGCAGGATTTTGTGACATTTTCAATGTTAACAATTAATGCACCTTTAGTTTCTACTAGAATAGTATATTCTTGTTGTAGTCGACGCTCTTCAGTTTTTAATTCTGTCAGTTTGTTCTCTAACTCTTTATGCTTTGATAAATCCAGTTGATCCAATAAATGCTCTACTTTTTGAATATCTCGTAATATTACAATTGCAGACGATAATATTTCAGCATAATTCAATTTTTTCAATAATCTAACATTATCTTGCAATCGAGCCAATTGTTTCATTTGCTCATCAGCTTGTTGCCAATCATCACTAATACGCTCCAACTCGAGCTGCTTAGCTTTTAATGCGCGTTCGCGTGCATTAGCACCAAACACAAGATCACCATCAGAGACATCACAACGCCACATGCTATAACTGCCTGCTGCCATACCATCACTGGTTAAACCTCGGCCAGTGGATTTTAACTCTTGTTCAGACTCAACCATTAACACCGAGCCATAGCTCGCGGTTATATAATGCAAGGCAGTAGCATGAGAAAACTCCAGAATTTGTACTATAGAATTATTATGCTTATGTAGTTTGTCACAATCACGTTGTGCTTTTTCTCCTTGAATAATACGTGCCCGATTATCACGTCCCGGTAATTCACGAATAACGCGTATTGCTTGTGCTTCATAATCTGCGTCAACAATAATTGAAAAGCGAGCACCGCCCATATAGCCTTCAATAGCCATTTGCCACCGCTCATCGACGACTTCTACGTGGTCGCACAAGACTCGTGGATCAGCCTGCGGATAGCTTTGTTTTATAGCATCAATAGCTCGTTGAACAAAGCTAGGGTAATTCACTTTTTTATGTTCCAGACGCTCAATTTCTTTTTGTTTTTGATCATGCATTTTCTTTAGACGAATAGTGCGATTTTTTGCTGTATGCGACTCTCCTGTTAATTGCTCAAACCGACACTGACCTTCTGTAGAATCATACCAATAACGATAGCATTGGTTATGTAGTTCTTGGGCATGGTGAACATGTTCAGAATGTTGTTCAATTAATGACAAATCGGAAGTTAGGTCTTTTTGTAACAATGCGTTTATATCAACGTCACCTTTAGAGCCATATTTAGTCACTGCAGATAATAATTTTAGACTTTCCATATCACTAAACTGTGGTATTAACTGTTGCATCTGTTGTGTTTGTAATTCATCACGCAATGACACAATTTGATTCAAATTTTGAACCAAATCATAATCTTGCTGTAACAAAGATTTTGCTTTATCAGTCAAATTTAAATGATGTTGTTTTAGTTGCTGTTCTAAAGTATCTTTTTGTTGTAACGCACTAATGCCTTGACGCTGTGCTTCAAGCTGCAATAAACGTTCATGTGCTTGCTCTAAGTATTGCTGTGAATTAAGCGTTGCGGCTTCGTTTTCTTGTAACTCGGTTTTAAACTGACGTTTTTTTTGTTTTTCTTTTGTGTAATATTTTTGTTGTTCAACATGAGAATGAGTAGCTGAAGTATATTCAAGCGTTGTAAGTTCAATCCATTTATCAATATACGCCACTGCGTAATTTTCAGCTTTTTGCAATATCTCAATCGAATTAACGAGTTGACCAGCGTCACGCTCCATTGCATGAATTGTTTTTAATTGTCCTGATATAGAACGAATTGCTTCACCCAAATCTTTTTTCTCAAGAATTTCTTCTGATACAAATCGATGAATACTATCTACCGGTTTATATGCCATGAAACGTGAAAATGCTTTTGCGGCGTTCATTGCTTCTTGCTCTGATACCGAATCACTACTACCTTGCAGAATACCATACAAGCGCCTTAAATAGGCTCGTTTCTTAGAATCGTATTTTTCGACATGACTTTTGCCAAATTCAGCAATTAATAAATTAGTCAGTTTGTCTAATGGAACAATATATTGTCCCTTTGCTTCACGTATTAAATGATCAATACCAAAACCTTTTGCTTTTTCGTCTTCTTTTATTCCGATACCCGGTAAAATTAAAAACATTAGCTCATCTTGTCGTGCAACCAATTGTTTAGCGGTTTTATCAAGCCAGGCTCGAATTCCAATAATGGCTGTAAATGGTTCTGCGGTTTCGCCTTTGGTGGGGTGAAATATTGCAGCAAGGTATCCATCGGTATTATCATGACTTGGCCGTGCATAACTACCATCATCACATCCTAAAACATAAGAAGCCAAAGTCCGAACACGTTTACCACCTCTACCGCGTTGTGTTGTTTCATCTTGCCCGGGATTATATTGGAAAAGATTTTCATGTGCTGCCGTCATAATAGTTTGAATGGCATCACCAACAGTAGTTTTTCCCGAACCACTGCCACCCGATAATAAATTCACCGGTCCCATATCAAATTCTGTATTAGGAATATTTCCCCAATTAACAAATATAAATTTTTTTAGAAACATCTACTCTTCCATCGCCTCAGTTATGAGTTCAGTTTGTATTTGTTCTGAAGCATCATCGTTTATTGAGACACTAGTAGTATTTTTATTTTCTAGTGCTAATATAGCGTCATTATTAACAAAACTCACAATCATAGGATGAATCTTTAGCCATGCTTCTGCTTTTAATACATCATCCTCATGTCGGTAATCAATTAGTCGTAATTTTTTACAACGACTAAATAACTGTCTCCGTTCGGTGGGTTTATCCGGTAAATTACGACCAATTATATTTTTCATCGCAATATTAATGGCTTCAAAAGACTCGGTTACATACCCTTTATCATCCACCTGAGCCTCGCGCAGTGCTTTATCGTATTGCAGGCGTAAAATTAATATTAGCGCAACCTCTGCTTGGCTAAGTCTGGCTCGTAAACTACCTGAAAATGCCGAAACTTCTGCCTCATCCATTCCTGGCACATGACTCGAGGGCGGATATAAACGAATGTATTCAAATCTAACATCATGAAATACCCTAACGTCCATAATTTTTAAATATTCCGTTACTAATTTTGAAATACGTAAAAAACGATCATAAAGCTGTTGTTCAATTTGACTTTCATCACGACACACAATACTGTAATTTAATAGACGAATAATTAATTCTCGAAACTCATTAAAACTAATATTGTCTTTTTCTAATTGTTTTTCAATTATTTCTATTAACATTACTTAAACCTATAAATTAATTTCTACTAATTCAATAACAAAGTCATCAGTCTTGGCATAGTAATCCGTATGTAAAGCATCTTTAGTATTAGCTGTTATATCTGTTTGTAAATAATATTCATCAATTTCTAAATCTGAAATACAACTAATCTTAAATCTAAACTCTGATGAACTGTTACCAGCCGCGCCAATTTCAATAACATGCGCAGCCATTAAAAACTCATTTGCATCATTTACCGGTAACAGTCGACTGTGTATCTTCTGACCATCTTGAAGTGCTTTAGCAACATAGGCTATTTGTTCCTGATTATTCACTTGAAACGCTTTCTCTATAACTTGTTGTACGAAAAGATTTTTTCGTGACTCTCGATCTATCTGACTTTGAGTCTCTACTGAAGTATTAACCAATCGTTTACGTACCGAGTTATTCATTTTTAGACTGGCTTCTGGATCGACTAAGCTGAATGATAGCCCTGACATCGCTTGAGCCATAGCTCTTAATTTAGCTTGTTTATCAAGATCAGACATTTCAGCTAGCGATTGGCACAATGCCGGTAAACTGCCCTTTTCACCATAACTACTATAACTAAGTTGTCGAATGATAATATCTGCTCGACGTGTAAAACTATGCAAGGCTAGACGTAATGCAGGTAGCATAATTTCACTGGCGCTGAGCATTCGTCTTTCTATACCATCCAAAATTCTAAAGTAAACCGAGGCATTATCTGCTGTTCGTAATTCTGGTGCCATTTTACGTAGATCCGCTTCTGCTTTGGATTTAAAGTCTTTTTGCTTTCGACGAGCCTTAGCAATTAATTTTTGAATTTCTTCACGATGTTTTTCCACGCTATCGGTTGATAAACGAATCGCAAGATCCGGCATGAATCGTTGTTCCATAAACTCGAAAAATTCATCACTAGCTTGCTGAATCACTTGTTGTGCTTCCACTTCCTTTACAAGTTGTCGTTTTCGTTCATCTAACTCAGAAATAATATCACTAAAATCACTAACAATACGTGCTGATGCTTCATAGGCATCAAGTAGATCATAAACATCTCCCAGTTCGATAAACGATCGTAGTGCATTGCGGGTATTACGGGTATTTCGGTGTCGAGTTCGAAACCCAGATCCTGCGGTTTCAACCATCGGTTGAGTAAATAGTCGACCTATACGACTAAAACCATAAGTACTTTGCAAGGTGGTTTCGTCAGCATGGCACTCTAACCATCCATGTTCGAGTAATTGATTACGTACCCAGTGCGCCTGTTCTCGTTCATTTTTAGTTGGGGCAATAAAATCACTGCCTTCTTCTTCATCAAGCACTGGTGCGCGTGTAATGGCTTCTTGAAAAACTTCGAGTAATTGTTCTTGAGTAAATGCGCGCGAATAATCAGCATGTTCACCATACAAACGCGCATAAAGAATCCGGAGGCATTCCACCACTTGTTCACGATATTTTCCAAATAAAGGACGGAAAAAATGTTTACGGTTTTCGATAAAGAACATGGCTTAATTATACCAATTCTGATGTATCAATAGATCTTAATTAAGCTTTTATAAGTTAAAATTTGGTGAGAGTGTCACTTGAAATTTACTTGGGTACTAAAATATGATTGAATAACCATTAAAAATGGTGCCCGGGGCCGGAATCGAACCGGCACGGTATTGCTACCGCAAGATTTTAAGTCTTGTGCGTCTACCAATTTCGCCACCCGGGCTAACAGGTGGAGGCGGAACCCGGAGTCGAACCGAGGTAGATGGATTTGCAATCCACTGCATAGCCACTTTGCTATTCCGCCAATTTTGTTGTGCATAGCTTAGCATTATCTTTACTATCAATCTCGTGATAGTTTCGCTTAGTTTACTATGCCAACATAAAAAAACCCCGAATACGAGTTCAGGGTATTTCGATCCATTTAAGTATGGAGCGGGAAACGAGATTCGAACTCGCGACCCCGACCTTGGCAAGGTCGTGCTCTACCAGCTGAGCTATTCCCGCAAAGAGTGCGTATTGTACTGACGTATCACAGAGTGTCAAGATCTACCGTGCAACTAAAGTCAATTTTTTGTCAGACTAGGCCAAGCAGCCTTTAAATACAGATACATAGACCACAAAGTGAGAAAGGCTGCAAAAAATAGTAGTATATAACCTAATTCAGTAATTGGGATATCCCATAAGGGTTGATGATAGATTAGCATCCCTATTGCAAACATTTGGGCCGTAGTTTTAATTTTACCCAAAATCGATACCGATACTTTAGTTTGACTACCTGCTTCTGCCATCCATTCTCTCAGAGCGGATACGGCTATTTCTCGACCTATAATAATTATTGCTGAAATTGCTATCCAAAAGCCGGGATATTCAACTAATAGTAGTACTAATGCAGTAGAAACCATCAATTTATCGGCGACGGGATCTAAAAATGCACCAAATTCAGACTGTTGGTTTAATTTTCGAGCTAAATAACCATCAAACCAATCACTAATACCCGCAAAGAAAAAAATTGAGGTCGTTAGAATATGCTTCCATGAAAACTCAGGTAAATAGAATGCAAGGATAAAAACCGGTATCAGGCCAATTCTCATTACAGTCAGAATATTAGGAATTGTCCACATTATTTAACCTTTTGCTCATTAGAATGAAATGTATTGTATATTTGTTCTGCCAATTTCAAGCTAATACCTGAAACACTATTAAGATCCTCAATACCAGCGAGCTTAATTTCCTGCAATCCGCCAAATTGCTTTAGTAAGTTTTGTCGGCGTTTTGGGCCTAGGCCAGCGATTTGTTCTAACACTGATGTTCTTCGTGCTTTAGCTCGGCTCTGGCGATGCCCCGTTATAGCAAATCGATGAGCTTCATCTCGAATATGTTGTATCAAGTGCGAAGCCATTGAATCGTTGGCCAGTATAATCGGTGTATTATGAGTCGACAAGTATTCTGAAATTCCAGAGTGATATTTATTTGAAATTAAAATAGTTTCATTACCTGCAATTCGCTCTGGTCCTTTTGATATCCCTATCAATAATATATTTTCAATCTGTAAATTTTCCAAAACTTCTTCAGCTTGTGTCAGTTGCCCTTTACCACCGTCCACAAATAGGATGTCGGGTATTTTTTCTTCACCATTTTTAATTTTAGTATAACGACGAGTTAGCACTTGTTTAATGGCAGCGTAATCATCACCGGGTGTTATGTTTTCTATTTTAAACCGCCGATACTCCGACTTTACGGGACCATTAATATCAAACACCACACAGGATGCAACCGTTTTTTCGCCACTAATATGGCTAATATCAAAACACTCCATGCGATTCGGCAGTTCATCTAATTGAAACTTTTCAGCCAAATTTTCGTATCGTTTTAAAATAGTGGTATTACTATTGATTCTTGCTTGTAAGGCATGTGTGGTATTCAACACTGACAATTTAAGCCAACGAACACGATCTCCTCGGACTTTTGTTTTTATTACTATTTTTCGTCCGCTTTGCTGTGATAAGACCTGTTCGGTTAAATCAATATTTTCAAAAGCTTCACTAACGATAATTTCAGAAGATAATGAATTTAGATTTTCTAGGTTTTGTTTTAAATAATACTGCGGAATAAATGCTTGTAATAAATCAGCGGCAGTATCAGATTTATTCATTTTTGGGTAAAACGTTTTATTTCCGAGATTACGGCCACCACGAATTAAAAATACTTGAACACAACCAACACCATTAGAACATGCTGAAGAAATAATATCTAAGTCACCCTGTTCCTGAGTAATGTACTGTTTCTCTTGAATTTTACGTAACTTAATTATTTGATCACGATAAAACCCTGCTTTTTCATAGTCCAGCAACTCCGATGCTGATTCCATGTCACTCACCAATTCATCAATAACTTTACTATTTTTTCCTTCTAAGAATAAAATAACGTGCCCAACATCAACTTGATATTGTTCTGGTTTAACTAAACCGACACAGGGAGCGGTACAACGTTTTATTTGATATTGTAAACAAGGTCGAGTTCGGTTTTTATAAAATGAATCTTCACACTGCCGAACTGGAAATATCTTTTGAATAATCTGTAAAGTCTCACGCATAGAGCCCGCACTAGGATAAGGGCCAAAATATTTACCCTTACTTTTACGTGCCCCCCGATGAAACCGTAATCGTGGAAATTTATGCTCGGTAGAAACATGAATATACGGATAACTTTTATCATCCCTAAAACAAATATTGTATTTAGGCATGAATTTTTTAATTAGATTATTTTCTAATATTAATGCTTCTTTTTCAGTATGAGTTACAATCAATTCAATTTTATTGATATGGCTCACTAAGGCTCGAGTTTTAATTTGAGTTACATTTTTTTGAAAATAACTGTTTAAACGATTTCGTAAATTCTTAGCCTTACCGACATAAATTACAATATCGTCCTTATCTAGCATTTGATAGACACCCGGTTTGATGGTGCAAGAATCTAAAAAAACTTTTGGATTAAAATCTGAAGTGTGTCTTTGATGCTGCTCTGTCAAATTAGAGTCTGACATATTTTGTTAAATATCTTTTTAATTAAGTTTCTGGATAAATTTTTTGGCTTTACGAAAAACATCATGAAACATTTTTTCAGTTAACCGTTTGGTATTAGTATTATAGCGGCTGCAATGATAAGAATCGATCAATATATGACCTAGGCCTAATTGGTGATGAGCATTGTGTTTAAACATATAATCGCTTTGTTTGCCATTAATTGCTTTAATAACGGCTTTATGGGCAACTAAACCAAGCGCAATGATAACGGTATTCTTTTTAAATATTTTAATTTCTGCCTTCAAATAATCATTACAGGCATTAATTTCACTACCAATAGGTTTGTTTTGAGGTGGTAAACATTTCACTGCATTGGTAATACGACAGTTATGTAGTTTAAGGCCATCTTTTTTATGGGTGGATTTTGGTTTATTACTAAAACCAAATTTGTACAAGGACTCGTATAATATAATTCCAGCATGATCACCTGTAAAAGGACGCCCAGTTGCATTGGCACCATGCATTCCTGGCGCAAGGCCAACAATCACTAAATCTGGGTTTACAACACCAAAAGCCGGTACGGGTAAATTATAGTAATTGGGATATTCTATTCGTAAGCTTTCAAAAAATTTAACATATCGTGGGCATTTAACACAATTTTTATCAAAAACTAAATTATTCATATAGAAAACACTTTAAATAAATAACACTAACTAAAGGTTATAATGTATTGATTAATATCAATTACTTACCATCTAACTCACCTAAAATTCCATGACGTAATGCCAATTTAGTTAACTCTATATCATTGCTGACATTTAGCTTGTCATATAAACGATATCGGTAAGTGCTAATCGTTTTAGGACTCAGGCACAATTTTTCAGATATCTTATTGACTTTATCACCATCCATTAACATTAGCATCACCTGCAATTCTCTTTCAGATAATAAATCAAAAGGTGATTTTTCAGAGTCTTGTGAATTGGCCAGCGCCATGTGCTGTGCTATTTCAGGGCTGATATAACGCTTATTGTTCATCACTTCTCGGATGGCTTTAACCATTTCATGCACATTCGCTTCCTTGGTGACATAACCCATCGCACCAATATTAAGCAACCGCTGTGGAAAAATGTCTTCATTATGCATGGTGACAATGATGATTTTTAAATCTTTGTGTGCTCGTAATAATTTACGTGTAGCTTCTAAACCACCAATTCCGGGCATACTAAGATCCATTAAGGCGATATCCGGCTTCAACTTTTGAAGTATTTCAATTGCTTGTTCACCAGACGATGCTTCAGCAATCACTTCAATATCTGAAAAATCTTCTAGTAAGCGTTTTAGGCCTGTGCGTACCATATCATGATCATCAACAAGCATAATTTTTATCATGATAGGCCTCCCCTAAAATAATATTTTTAGATTTATATTATATTGTATATTGGCAACATTCTATCAATAATCAAAAGCGATAATAAAGCCTTAAATATAGATGTAAAATATAAATTAACACTCGAATTAAAATTATATTTCTTAGAAAAATAGAATTAAACTTTAATTACACATACCAAGAATTGAAGATTTACTCATATCCAAGTATGCACATGATAGCTTTAAAAATTAATTTTTATTGGATGGATTTCTTATATTAATTCAATACTGTTAAGAGAAACAGATCGTAGATTTGTGTAAAAATATATTACTATTAGAATCAATAGTTTATAAATAATGGCGGAGAGGCAGGGATTCGAACCCTGGGAACCTCACGGTTCAACGGTTTTCAAGACCGCCGCTTTCGACCACTCAGCCACCTCTCCATATTTATTAAATGTGGGTAAAATGAATATTTATCGCTAAATAACACTAATTTAATAGAGCAAAATAGTGTTTATTCATTAAAATTACCCTATGATCAAATTTAAAGTGCAGTTTTCAGTATAATGACTTGAAAGTGAAAAAAAACACCTTACATTTAAACAAGCGCGCAAGTTTACCCAAAATGAACAAGTAAATCCAGCTTGAATTTACGAACTCTTTAGGTATCTTGTGGTCTGAAGTTATATTAGAATGAATTTTTATTACAAATGGAGAAAATACATGGCTTTTAATGATAGTGCTGTCACTCGCTCAAGCAGTTCGGTATTAGAGACGAATAAAGTACTAAAAAATACCTACAGCTTGCTTTCAATAACACTTATTTTCAGTGGCATTATGGCTGCTATTTCAATGGCTATTAATGTTCCTTACGGTGCGTCAATGATCAGCTCTCTAGTTGCGCTAGGGCTCGTCTGGTTTGTATTACCACGCACCGCTAATTCGTCTATGGGTATAGTCGTAGTTTTTGCCTTCACTGGTCTACTTGGTTTTGGTTTAGGACCAATTTTGAATCATTATTTAGCATTTGAAAATGGTGCGCGTATAATTTCCTTATCATTAGCGGGTACTGGCATTATATTCTTAGGCTTATCTGGCTACGCATTAACCACTAAAAAAGATTTTAGCTTTTTAGGCGGCTTTCTTTTTGCTGGAATGTTGATGGTAATCATTGCAGTAATTGCTAATATTTTTCTTGGTTTTCAAGGCTTAGCCCTAGCAATTTCTTCTATTGTTATCTTGATAATGAGCGGTTTCATTCTTTATGACACCAGCCGTATCATCAATGGTGGTGAAAAGAATTACATTATGGCTACTGTCGGATTATATCTTAGTATTTATAATATATTTGTAAGCTTATTACACCTACTCGGTGCTTTAGGCGGCGACGATTAAGATACGTTAATTAATCGTTACACAAAAGCCCCGATTTTCATCGGGGCTTTCTGTTTTATAAAACCCAATAATTATTAGGAGTTAAATATGTGGTTAAGCATCCTAACCGCTGTGGTCTTTGGTGCATTTGTCATCTATATGTTTCCCAGAGCAAAAATGATGATTAAGAACAGCCCCAAAGGTTCCAGCCAAGAATGGCGCGGTTTCGCAATTATCAGTATTGTCGTTATAATTTTTGTATTCATGTTGATAAAATTAGTTTAAGCGTCTAGATTATGTTAAATATCTAGTAACATCATGAAGGTAATTATCAATGTTATGGCAAAGTATTATAAGTATTACTGTTGTATTAGCTGTATTTATTGCTTTTCTTCCAAAGTTAAACACCAAATATCACTCAAGTAGCCAAAAGACCAAAGAGCAGATAGGAATATACGTACCTGCTATTTTGACTATTCTTGCTGCGATATTGTTGATTAATATTGTGCGCTAATATTATCGTAAAACTCATAAATCGTAATGTTTAAACTCGAGATTCCGGCTCAAACATTACCGGAATAACAGTTAACTTTGTATATAAAGTTGAGGTTGTTTAGTTGTGTTTAAAAAATTAGTAATATCACGATATTTCAGTAATGCCACTCATATAAGGAATTAACACATCAGGAATAGTAATGTTTCCATTTTCCTGCTGATAATTTTCAATTATTGCTACTAATGTTCGGCCAACCGCTAGTGCTGAGCCATTTAGGGTATGAATTAACTCTGGTTTTCCGGTTTCGGGATTACGCCATCGTGCTTTAAGTCTTCTAGCTTGAAAGTCTACAAAATTACTGATTGACGATATCTCTCGATAACAGGCTTGCCCAGGCAGCCAAACTTCCAAATCATAGGTTTTTGTAGCACTAAAGCCAATATCACCAGAACATAGATTAACAACTCGGTATGGAAGCCCAAGTCTTTTTAAAATGTCTTCAGCGTGATTTGTTATTTCTTCAAGCGCATCAAAGGAATTATCTGGATGAACCATTTGCACCAATTCAACTTTTTCAAATTGATGTTGTCGAATCATACCGCGCGTGTCTTTACCATAAGATCCAGCTTCTGATCGAAAGCACGGTGTATGAGAAACAAATTTTAGTGGTAAATCTTTAAAATCTATAATGCTGTCCCTTACTATATTCGTAACTGGTACTTCACCTGTTGGAATTAAATAAAAGTCTTGCTCACCATTTAATTTGAACAAATCTTCTTCAAATTTGGGTAACTGTCCGGTGCCACGTAATGAATCAGAATTGACAATATAAGGGACATTAACTTCTAAATAATGGTGCTGACTGGTATGAACATCAAGCATAAATTGAATAAGAGCTCGATGCAATTTTGCCATCGGACCACGCATTACTGTAAAACGTGATCCGGTAATTTTAGCACCGAGATCAAAGTCTAATAAACTATTGCGTACCCCAAGATCGACATGATCTTTAACCGAAAAATTAAACTCAGTCGGAGTGCCCCACTGTCGAACCTCAACATTATCGGCTTCATTTTGACCATCAGGAATACTATCATCGGGAATATTAGGTAGTGATGAAACTATTTCTAAAATAGAGCTTTGTATCGCATTAAGTTCTACCTCAGCCGATTTTAGTTTATCTGAAAATTGTGCCACATCATCCAACAATGGCTGAATATCTTCACCTTTAGCTTTTGCGGCACCAATTTTTTTCGAACTCGTATTTTTATCATTTTGTAATGATTGAGTAAGCGACTGAAGTGTTTTTCGTTCTACTTCTAAACTAGATATTTTTCCTGTATCAAGGGAAAAACCTCGTCGAGCTAATTTTTTAGCAATAAGTTCGAGATCATTTCTTAATAAATGGGGATCTAACATTATTAACAACCTGTTATTGTGATTAAATTTATAAATTGAAGTCTTACGTAGATATTTTTGCAGACCAAGTAAGTAGATGTCCTGGTTTAATATCGGCATGTATGTGCTTAATAATATCTTCCACTTTATCTGGGTTATCAAAAAATTCAATAACTAATGGTAACTCTCCAAGCACATCGATAAACGTTGATTTATGAATAACACCAGATTCGCCAAAACCTGATATTCCACGAAATATAGTAACGCCCCGTAAGTGTTCAAAGTCACGTAATATTTTTAGCAATTTATCTAATTGTTTTTCACCTTCGGTGATATAAATACGAACGACACTCACTTTATCCATTGTCATAACTGTCTCCCAACGATCACACCAACCCATGCAGCAATTATACAAAGTATTACACTTAAAACGATATTTAATCCTGCTTTAAATAACTCACCATTGAAAATTAAATTTAGAGATTCTATTGAAAACGTTGAAAAAGTTGTAAAAGCTCCTATTAAACCAATGAGCAAAAAACTTCTCCATTCGGCGCTTAATACCATTCTCTCGATTAACAGGATGTACAAAAGTCCCATGAATAAAGAACCAATAACATTAACCCCCAATGTCCCATAGGGAAAATCTTGTCCAAAACGATTATAGATGTATTGAGAAGTCAAATAGCGTGTTAGTGCGCCTATGGCCCCGCCACTTGCTATTATTAATCCGTTTATTAACGATGGAGTTAAAACAGACATTATTAAGATTTTTTCATTTTATAATAGTTTATTAAATTCATACACTTAGAGTATATTGGGTTCAAATTACTAAGATAATTATAATATTTTTCACTGAAATGATCACGGTTCATTTCAGTAATTTTGTATAAAATCAAATTTAATTGAACTATATACCCATTAACCAATCATAAGATTTACTGCCTAAATAACACTTTCAAATAATTTAAACTATACTTTTTATATGCCTATTCGAAAATGAGTATTTAGAATATTGTTTGTTAAACTTCATCAAACATTCATGCGTTTTTTGCAAATCTGTTTTTTAAAAATTTTGGTAATGAATATAAATGAAAGCAGTATAATCTAACGTGATATTACATTAACAAACTTAATAATAAAATATGGATATTTAAGGTTAATATCACTCAATACCTTAAATTAATCACATAGTAATGGAATTTTTTGTGAAACCAAAATTACAAGCAGCACCCATGGTATTAGATAATTTCGATATTACGAGTCGATTTCTTTCTCTTATTGACTCTAACAATAATCAAAAAGCAACTACGGTAAAATCGACTCAACAACATAATAAGAAAAACTTCCTGTTTGCTTTACTACGCAACCCCTATTTTTGGATTATTCTTGTAGCATTTACAATCCGTATAACAACAATGGGACTTTATCCAATTGGTGATACCACAGAAGCTCGCTATAGCGAAATAGCCCGAAAAATGGTTGAAAGCAATAATTGGATAATGCCGCAGTATGAAAATGGCGAGCCTTTCTGGGGCAAACCGCCTCTTTCTATTTGGTTGCAAGCCATAACATTTAAAATTCTTGGTTACGGAGAATTTGCAGCCCGTCTATCAACCTTACTAATTAGTTTGCTTACCGTGTTGTTGGTTTTTAACTTTACCAAGCAGCAACTTGGCCGAAATGCTGCTTGGATTGCCGCAACACTATTAAGTACAAATGTACTGTTTTATATATTAAGTGCTGCAGTATTAATGGATCCACTATTAACTTTTGGAACAACGCTTTCAATGGTTGCATTTTGGCAAGCTATTAAAGATCGTGGTCGATATTGGGGCTATCTGTTTTTTGTTGGTATTGCTATCGGATTAATGTCAAAAGGTCCGGTCGCTGGAGTATTAGTAGCCCTACCACTTATTATCTGGCTCAGTTTAAGCTCAAACTGGCGGCTAGCCTTAAAGCAACTACCCTTATACTCTGGAACACTATTAATGTTAAGTTTGGCACTGCCTTGGTATGTCCTCGCAGAAAATGCCACTCCAGGATACTTGGAATATTACATTATAGGTGAACACTGGGAACGCTTTACAACTGCTGGTTGGCAAGGTAACCGCTACGGTTCAACTCACAGCACTTACATGGGGGCGATATGGGTAGAATGGTTAATTGCAGCATTTCCTATGTCAATAATTTTAATTGCCGCCTTCACAACACTTGTTTGGCGTAAAAAAACTGCTGCATTATCAACAATAAGTGAACCTTGGGTATTATATTTAATACTCTGGGGCAGTACTTTAATGCTATTTTTTACCTTTTCAGGTAATGTCATTACAACTTACATCCAGCCTGCGCTACCAGCTGCCGCTATTTTAGTCGCTGGATTATGGCGCAAAAATGCGCTTAAAACTATTTCAAAGAAAAAACAAACTCGAAAAAGTATTAGCATAATAACCATTGCAGGTATATTAATCCCACTTTTTTATCTTGCGGTAATTTTATTCCATATGCCAAAAGTGGCCGATCATAATAGTGAAAAATTTCTTATCGAAAAATTTGATAGTATAAAAAACAACAAAAATGCACGCTTAATTTATTTATATATATTACCATCTTCTGCGGAATATTATTCAAGAGGAAAAACTGAGGTTGTGCATTCAACAGCTGAAATTCCAAGCAATATTATGGCATCACAAGATATTTATTTCGCCATTCCTGTCGATTACATGGGTGATATTACAGATAAAATTAAACCTTGTTTGAAAAAAATAGAACGATATGAACGTTACACACTATTCAAAGGGAATCAACAAGACTGTAAGGCATAACATGGATTAAATCGCTAATATATTTATTTGACTACACTTAGCTGTTGCTATACGTTATCCTTGGTTTTCAGTTAATTTGCTTTAAAGTAGTAGGTTTGTTGTGCAAAAAAATCTTTTTAAATCCAATTCCAATAATAATGTTCCTCTTGCCTACCAACTTCGTCCAACAGATAAAGAAAACTACATCGGTTTTACGACTTTAGAAAAGAAATATCCTTTTTTAGAAAGTCCTATTCCTATCAGTATGATCATTTGGGGGCCTGCAGGTTGTGGTAAAACAACTTTAGCGCATATATTATTAAGTAATAAAGAAAATATTGAATTTTTAGCATTCTCGGCAGTTTTGTCTGGACTAACAGAATTAAAAAAATTATTTGAACAAGCTCGTGAAGTCGCCAATGTTTACCATAGGACTCCTGTTATATTTATTGATGAAATACACCGATTTAATAAAGCACAACAAGATGCTCTTCTACCTCATGTTGAAAGCGGACTGTTTACGCTTATTGGTGCAACAACAGAAAACCCAAGAAACAGTGTTAATAAAGCCTTATTATCGAGAATGCAAATTGTAGAACTCAAACCTATAAATTATTTGGATTCGATAAATATTATTAACGGTGCCATGAATAAACTCAATATTAAATTCAACGATAACGAAGTTGAATTAATGGCTGAGTATTCCGGTGGTGATGCCCGAAAAGCAATAAATAATTTAGAAATGGCAATTAACCTTAAACAGCAAAATCAGTTTAATCTAGCAAGCTTCAAACAAATTATTTTAGAAAATGCTCGAAGCTACGATCGAAACAAAGATCGACATTATGATGTTATTTCAGCATTTATTAAAAGTATGCGAGGTTCCGACCCAGATGCTGCACTACTTTGGTTGGCCATTATGCTTGATGGTGGTGAAGATCCAGTTTTTATCGCAAGACGATTGGTTATCTTTGCTTCTGAAGATGTCGGAAATGCTGATATTCATGCGCTAACAATTGCTAATAACGCACTTAACGTTGTTTCATTAATTGGAATGCCTGAAGCAAGAATTACTTTATCTCAAGCAACAACGTATCTCGCCAGTACGGTAAAAAGTAATGCTGCATACAAAGCAATAAATGAAGCTTTAGAATATGTTCAATCACAAAAAACTATTGAAGTACCCGAGCATTTAAAAAACTTTCCAATACCCAACCATCCATATAAATACCAATATCCCCATGTATTTGAAGGAGCTTTTGTTGAGCAACAATACGCACCATTAAATTCACCACAGTTCTATAAACCACATGACACTGGTGTCGAAAAAAAAATTAAAAATAGATTGGCTAGCCTTTGGCCAAACACTAAAAATTATAACGATTAAGATACATCGTCAGAAATGACATCAACACCCTCGGGAGGTACAAAATTAAAAGTATTGGGCTTTAAACTTGGATTTTTTTCAATGTTATTAAAGCGTAATAAAGTATGTTGACCAAAATTATCAAGCATTTCCATTGATTTTAAATTTCCATCACTAAAACCAATCGTTATCGATTCAAAAGTAGTGTTTTTTAACTTTGGTGTTAATTTGTATTTTGTCACCCTGTTTTTAGTACCTAGCTCAATAATATTATACTTTATATCAATATCTTGAGGTTGACTTAAAATCATAGCTGGAGTATTAATTAGTATGTTGGATTGAGTTTTTACGATAACTTGTTCTAAATCTTCATCATATGACCATAATTTTTTACCATCGGCAACGTAAATTAGTTTATCGGGCTTGGTATACTCTAAATAAAATTTATCAGGATTTTTAACGATTAAATATCCTAAACTTACTTTACTAACGCTATTATCTAACTCGATTGATTTTTGAGTAAAATCAACTTTAAACGAATTAATTCCAGAAAAATATTTTGATATTACACTAGCCGCAAAAACAGTATTGCTAGTAAACAAAAATAAGGTTGCTACTATAATTAACGAATAAAATTGTTTTATTGTATTTTTCATACTTATTTAATCTTTTGGTGGAGGTGGTGCTAAAACTTCACGCGAACCATTAGACTCTGCTGGGCCAACAACACCTGCCCGCTCCATAGCTTCTACCATTCGTGCTGCGCGATTATAACCCACTTTAAGACGACGCTGAACACCAGAAATTGATGCACGGCGGGTTTCAGTAACAATACGAACAGCCTGATCATAATACTCATCCATCTCAGAATCATCATCGCCAGGGTAAACTCCTGCTTCACCCTCGGATGGTTCTTCTAATACAGCTTCAATATATGCCGGTTGGCCTCGCTGCTTTAGGTCTTCCACAACATTATGAACTTCATGATCATCCACAAAGGCACCATGAATACGTTGCGGTACAGCAGTTCCGGGGGGTAAATACAGCATATCACCATGTCCGAGCAATTGTTCTGCACCCATTTGATCCAAGATGGTTCTCGAATCAATTCTGGATGACACTTGAAAAGCAATACGCGTTGGAATATTAGCTTTTATTAAGCCTGTTAAAACGTCAACCGATGGTCGCTGTGTTGCTAGTATTAAATGAATTCCCGAAGCTCTTGCTTTTTGAGCTAGACGTGCAATAAGTTCATCTATTTTTTTACCAACAACCATCATCATGTCGGCAAGTTCATCAATTATAATCACTATAAATGGAAACGTTATTAGTGCTTCTGCAGGCTCAGGATGACCCGGTGGATGGGTTGGATCTAAAATGGGTGTGCCGGATTTCTCTGCTTCTAATATTTTACGATTATAACCACTAAGGTTTCTCACCTTTAAGGCCGCCATCAATTTATAACGGCGATCCATTTCTTTAACACACCAACGTAGCGCATTGGTCGCCTCTTTCATATCGGTTACTACCGGCGTTAATAAATGCGGAATACCATCGTATATTGATAATTCCAACATTTTAGGATCAATTAAAATTAAACGAACCTCATCTGGAGTTGCATTATATAAAAAACTTAATAACATGGCATTTAATGCCACTGATTTACCAGCACCGGTAGTTCCGGCAACTAATAAATGTGGCATTTTTGCTAAATCTGCAACGACAGGGATACCACTAATATCTTTACCAAGAGCCATCGTAAGCGGGCTATGTGCTGACTCAAACGCTTTTGAAGCCAAGGTTTCACCTAAACGGACCATCTCACGTATTTCATTCGGAATTTCTATTCCGATAGTGGATTTACCGGGAATAACTTCAACAATACGAACGCTAATAACAGATAAGGAACGTGCAATATCTTTTGCTAAATTAGTAAACTGGCTAACTTTAACACCCGCCGCAGGTTGTAATTCAAAACGTGTCACCACAGGACCGGGATGAACTTCAACAACCTTTGCAGAAATATTAAATTCTTGTATTTTTATTTCAACTTGACGTGATATAGCTTCTAATGCCTCTTTTGATAAACGATGCGGATTGGGCTCAGCATCGTCAAGCAATGACAATGCAGGTAATTCACCATCACTTTTAAACATTGGTAATTGTTTTTCAATTTCAGAACGTTTTCCCTTAGCAACAGATTTAATAGACGGCTCAATTTTGGGGCTCGGTCTGGAGTAGCTAATTGCAATTTGTTTTTCAGTATTTTCTTTATAGTGCTCGGTATGCGCTTTTTGATCGCGATAATCCTGCCAGCGACTATAAATAGACGTAATCGAACTACGACAAAACGTCACCAGCTGTAAAACAATTCCGCCAATTCGATCCATTAATTTAAACCATGAAAGCGTAGTAAACATGGTGATACCCGTTAAAAATAATGCGAGTAATAATAAGGTTGAACCTAAAAAGAAAAAATAGTGTTGCATGAAGCTGCCAACAATATCCCCCAAAATACCACCAGCACCAACCGGCAGAGGAACAATAGGCACTAGAAAGTGCAAATAGCTTAAACCACTACCCGATAGAATTAATAAAATTAAACCAAAGCCACGTAATACAATATTTCGTATATCAAAAGTATGATCTGAACGACTATCTTTAAAAATTAACCATCCAACATAAGCCATAATCACTGGAAAAATATATGCTAAATACCCAAAAATGCTTAAAAAGATATCAGACAACCATGCCCCTGTTGGGCCACCTAAATTTAAAACCTTACTGCCGGTTTGAGACCAACTGGGATCACTTGGGTGGTAGCTGAATAATGCAATGATAAAATAGATCGCGGTAAACCCCAATACAAACAGTGCACCTTCCTGCCATGCACGTTGCATGTGCAAAGACAATGAGCTTTTGTAAGGAGTCTCTAACTTATCCATTTTTTTCGTTTTTTTATTTGATGCTTGTGCCAAAATAATATCTTATATTGTTAATCTTATTTATTAGAATAGTAATGTAACCTGCTAATTATAGAGGAAAAATAAATTTTAATACAGTATAATCAAGATAAAATTACCATTATATCTTATTTAATGTATGGTATTTAATTTTACCTTTATCCACGTTCACAGCATTATTTAAGTAGGTATCATTTTGCCAATTTTTGTCTGTTAATTTTAAGATATACGGTAAAATAGCTGCTGATAATGCTTGAGAAGCGGTTCTTGGTACGGCACCTGGCATATTAGTTACCCCAAAATGAATAACATTTTCCCATAAATAAGTCGGGTCATCATAGCTTGTAGGATGTATGGTTTCTATACAACCACCCTGATCCACAGAAATATCGACCAACACACTACCAGGATTCATAGTTTTAACTAATTCAGCATCAACCAAATGCGGTGCTTTGTCCCCAGGAATCAAAACTGCTCCAACCACTAAATCTGCTTGTTGCACATATTCACGAATATTATCCGAGAATGGATATAAGCTGGTTACATTATCACCTATCACTCGCATGGCATCTAGTTTATCACGATTATTATCGAAAATAACTACTTGAGCCCCAAGTCCAGCAGCAATACGCGCGGCATTACTACCCGCTACACCTGCACCTAAAATAACCACTTTACCCCGCTCAGCAGCCGCTAGTCCGCCCAATAAGATACCACGACCTTGATGGTGATGGTGTAATAGATTTGAACCAATTTGAACCGCTAAACGTCCGGCAATATCACTCATGGGGGTGAGTAATGGCAACCTTCCATTATTATCAGCCACCGTTTCAAATGCTATAGCGGTTAATCCGACCGAACATAATGCCGATAATAATTTGGGTTCTGCTGCCAAATGGAGATAAGAAAACAATATTTGATCTTCACGAAGTCTTTTTACTTCTTGAGCAAGAGGTTCTTTTACTTTTACCAATAATTGTGCGCAATCATAAAGTTCATCAGCTGTAGCGCAGATTTTTACGCCACTCGATGAATACTGCGAATCAGAATAACCACTTAATATACCAGCCTTCTTTTCAATAAAAACCTCATGCCCTGCTTTCACCAGCTCAGCTGCAGCATTGGGAATTAACGCAACTCGACCTTCTTGTATTTTAATTTCACGTGGTACACCAATTCTCATGCTCACTCCTTTACCCGGTTGTTGAGTTTACGTACTATTACGGCCTAGATTAATTGGAACTAATTTTCAATAACTTATTCCAAGTACATTAATGGCTAATTTATAAATGCGAGCCATTTATTTAAGAATAGGTACAAATATCAAGACCGTCCTTTGATTTTTGGACAGTTTTATGGAAATTAATTCAAAAAATAAAATTTAATAAATTTAGTCGGAGTTACATAACATGAGTGATACAAAACATTGTCGTCTTTTAATTTTAGGTTCAGGACCAGCAGGTTATGCAGCAGCGGTTTATGCTGCTCGAGCAAATTTAAACCCAGTATTAGTCACGGGGCTAGAACAAGGCGGACAACTCATGACTACCACCGAGGTTGATAACTGGCCAGGGGACGATGCTGGAGTACAAGGCCCCGATCTGATGGCGCGTATGCAAAAACATGCCGAACGATTTGAAACCGAAATTATTTTTGACACAATCAATAAAGTTGATTTAAGCCAACGACCATTTATATTAAATGGTGATACTGGTCAATTTTCTTGTGATGCGCTAATAATAGCAACTGGTGCATCAGCAATGTATCTCGGCTTACCTTCAGAAGATGCATTTCAAGGTAAAGGAGTATCGGCTTGTGCAACCTGTGATGGCTTTTTTTATAAAAATAAACCAGTAGCTGTGATAGGTGGTGGCAATACCGCAGTTGAAGAAGCCATTTATCTGTCAAACATTGCTTCGCACGTTACCATTATACATCGCAGAGACAATTTTAAATCAGAAAAGATTTTAAGCAAAAAATTACTCGCCAAATCACAGTATGGTTCTGAAAACGGTAATATCACAGTTGAATGGAACAATACTTTGGATGAAGTTCTTGGCGACGACATGGGGGTCACCGGTTTGAGAATGAAACAAACTAATGGCAATAACACTAAAGAAATAAAAGTTGATGGCGTATTCATCGCAATCGGCCACAAACCGAATACCAGTTTATTTGATGGTCAATTAAAAATGACAAATGGTTATCTTGAAGTTCAATCGGGAACAAATGGTAATGCCACTGAGACCAGTGTCCCAGGAGTATTTGCTGCTGGAGATGTTGCCGATCATATTTATCGCCAAGCAATTACTTCAGCTGGCACGGGCTGTATGGCTGCACTTGATTCTGAACGTTACTTAGATGAGTTAGAAAATAAAAAATAATTAAAATATAAAATGTATTATTATAGCCTTATATTAGTTTAGTTTTTTAGTTCTGTTTAAGTCTTATGTCTGCACAGTTAGAAATTCAAATATGTGGCTCAATGTCAGAGATTCCGGCATGGCAATGGAATACACTAATTGGCACTGAGCTGCCTTTTCTGAAACATGAGTATTTAACTGCGCTGGAAAATAATCAAGCGGTAGGTAAAAAATTTGGTTGGATTCCCCAGTATTTAGTTGCATGGCAGGTCAATAATAATGAAAAAATACTAGCCGGTGCTGTGCCGATGTATTTAAAATTTAATTCTTATGGAGAGTTTGTATTTGATTGGGCATGGGCAGATGCTTACACTCGATCCGGTTTAGAATACTACCCAAAACTTGTTATTGCCACCCCGTATAATCCTGTTACCGGTCATCGACTACTGTTAAACCCAGCCTTTCATAAAAATGAAATCAGCAACATCTTGATAAAATCTGTAAACCAACATGCTACAACATTAAAGGTATCGAGTGTGCACTGGTTGTTTCCTACTGCATCTGAAATGACTCTATTAAAAGAAAACAAACTGATGCATCGAGTTGGGTGTCAATTTCATTGGTCTAATAAAGACTATACAAGCTTTGAAGATTACCTTGGTAATATGACATCAAAAAATCGAAAAAAAATAAACCGTGAGCGTCGTCGAACAGTTGAACAAAATATTAGCTTTGAATTATTAGAGGGTGACCAAATAAATGAAGAACAATGGGCCATTTACCATCATTTTTATGCCAGCACCTTTGATAAAAAAGGTGGGATTCCGACCTTATCGTTAAATTTTTTTAAAGAAATTGGACGAACCATGCCAAAAAACATTTTACTGGTGTTAGCTAAACATCAAGACGAATATGTAGCTGCTGCATTTAACTTAAAAGATCAAAATTGTTTATATGGCCGGCATTGGGGTTGTATTGATGAATTTCATAGTTTACATTTTGAAACTTGTTATTATCAAGGTTTGGAGTATTGCATCAATAATAAATTATCAGGGTTCGAACCAGGCGCCCAAGGTGAACATAAAATTAGTAGAGGATTTTTGCCTACCGTCACATGGTCTGCACATTCAATAACACATCCGGAATTTAACAGCGTCATTAAAGATTTTTTAGATAGAGAAGAAGTTGGTATCATTCATTATATTGATTCATTAAAATCACATTCACCATTTAAACAATGACTATGAAAATACCTTATTGGTTAGAAATTTCTGAACCGGAACTTTTTCCTGATACTTCGTGTGCCTTAGATGAGCCCGATGGATTGCTCGCACTTGGAGGTGACTTATCCTTAAAACGTTTAACTTGTGCCTATCAAAAAGGTATTTTTCCTTGGTATTCAGATGGACAACCTATTATGTGGTGGTCACCTAATCCACGTTCAATATTATCACCTGAAAACATACATATCTCGCGAAGTATGCGAAAAACGTTAAGACAAACATGGTTTGATGTCACATTCGATCATGACTTTTCTGGTGTTATTAAAAATTGTGCGACCGTACGTAGCGAAGGTACCTGGATTACCAATGAAATGCAGCTGGCCTATATTGAAATGCATAAAGCAGGCTTTGCTCATTCAGTAGAAATTTGGGTAAAAAATGAGCTCGTTGGTGGCCTCTATGGTATTGCACTTGGTAAGATTTTTTTTGGTGAATCCATGTTTAGTAAGATGAATGATGTTTCTAAAATAGCACTCGTTAAACTCAGCCAAAAATTAGACAATGATGGTTTTAAAATAATTGATTGTCAGGTTCAATCACAGCATTTAAGCAGCTTGGGAGCCGAACTAGTTACTCGAACAAAGTTTAATAATTTACTACAATTAAATTGTCAAACATCTACAAGCTCTAACTGGCAAAAAAATGACTGATCAATCCAAAAATGCTCAAGATCTTAATGGTTTACAATTTTATGTGTCGCCATCACATGATTGCAGTTATTTAAACGAGCAACACGCAATAACATTATTTGCTGATCCAACAAGCTTACTCAATAACAGCCAGTATCAAACACTATCAAAAATTGGCTTTAGACGTAGCGGTGAACATATTTACCGTCCACATTGCAGTGATTGTACTGCCTGTATTCCGGTTCGATTAACAGTTAACGATTTTAAACCGAATCGAAATCAGCGACGAATCCTCAAATTAAACTCAAATATTAAAGTGACCGTTTGTAATTCAGATTTTAGTGACGAGCATTATCGGCTCTACCAACGTTATATCAAATCACGCCACCCTGGAGGTGGTATGGATGATGATGATGTAAAAAGTTATAAAAGCTTTATTACTTCTAGTTGGAGCGATACTTATTTGTACGAGTTTAGAATAGATTCTAAATTAGTCGCAATAGCAGTAACAGATCATCTCAATGATTCAATATCGGCTGTATACACTTTCTTTGATCCCAACTATAGTAAAAATTCTCTAGGTGTATATTCGGTGTTATGGCAAATTGAATATGGAGTTAAAAATAAGCTTTTATGGTTGTATTTAGGTTACTGGATTAAAGACTGTAAAAAAATGTCATACAAGGATAATTACCGGCCAATAGAATATTTTGATGGTACGAACTGGAACACACTTAGCGATAAATAAGCTTTATTTTCTTTATTTTGACTAATTTCGACATATCCTTGTCGCTGTACCACATTTAGTTAAAGTTCCTTTGCCAATTGAGCTAATTTAGGGCATTATTCGCGCTTGAATTTTTAAGTATCCCTATATTTGGATATGATATAATAATTTGAGTTTTAGAATGAACTTACTAACTATGCAGGTAATCAATGGCTAAAGAAGAACATATCGAAATGGAAGGTACGGTTATCGATACCCTACCCAACACCATGTTTCGAGTTGAATTAGAAAATGGGCATGTGGTCACGGCCCACATTTCTGGAAAAATGCGCAAACACTATATTCGTATTTTAACTGGTGACAAAGTGACTATTCAACTAACACCTTATGACTTGTCAAAAGGACGTATTGTATTTCGCTCGCGTTAATTTGGCTAATTCTAACTTGACTCATTTGTTTCAAGTTCTTGTTTAGAATCTAACTTAAATTTAAGCTCATCTTTTTCTAGAGTTATCGCAATGTGTCCACCAGATGATAACTTGCCAAATAGTAATTCTTCAGCCATTGGTCGTTTAATTTTATCTTGAATTAATCGTGCCATTGGGCGAGCCCCCATTTCATCATCATAGCCATTCATTGCTAACCAAGTTCTGGCCTCGTCATCTACGCTAAGTGTTACACCTTTTGCTTCTAGTTGACCTTCCAGTTCAAATAAGAATTTATCGATAACTTTACTGATGGTGTCTTGTGCTAAAGCTTTAAATTGTATAATGGTATCAAGGCGATTACGGAATTCCGGAGTAAAAGTTCTATTAATAACCTCAAGCGAATCTTTGCTATGATCTTGTTTCGTAAAACCTATCGAAGGTCGATTAACGCGATCGGCACCAGCATTGGTAGTCATTACGATAATGATATTTCGAAAATCCGCTTTTCGCCCATTGTTATCGGTTAATGTCCCATGATCCATAACTTGTAATAATAAGTTAAAAACTTCTGGATGTGCTTTTTCAATTTCATCTAATAATAAAACAGCATGTGGATTTTTATTAACAGCTTCAGTCAACAAACCACCTTGATCATAACCAACATAACCTGGTGGTGCGCCGATTAAACGTGAAACGGTATGACGTTCCATATATTCTGACATATCAAATCGAATTAATTCAATTCCTAAAATTCGAGCTAGTTGACGTGTCACTTCAGTTTTACCTACTCCGGTAGGCCCTGCACATAAAAAACTACCAATGGGTTTCTTGTTATCACCTAAACCCGAACGTGACAATTTAATAGCTGCGCTCATCGCATCCACAGCTTCATCTTGACCATAAATAACCAATTTTAAATTTCGATCCAAGTTTTTAAGAACATCTTTATCATCCTTTGAAACCGTTTTTTCTGGAATACGTGCCATTTTAGAGACAATTTTTTCGACTTCTTTAACACCAATGGTTTTTTTACGTTTTGATTTAATAGCCATTCTTTGCTTAGCACCCGCTTCATCAATGACATCAACTGCTTTATCTGGAAGATGACGATCATTTATATACCTATCTGAAAGTTCAACTGCGGTGCGAATTGCCTGATGGGTATATTTAACTTCATGGTGTTCTTCAAAGCGTGATTTTAAACCTTCAATAATTTGAATAGTTTCATCAACCGTAGGTTCTTCGATATCAACTTTTTGAAAACGTCGAGCCAATGCGCGATCTTTTTCAAAAATACCACGGTATTCTTGATAGGTGGTTGAACCAATACATTTTAACTCCCCTGTCGCTAAAACAGGTTTAATTAAGTTAGAAGCATCCATTGCACCACCGGATGCTGCACCGGCACCAATAATGGTATGAATTTCATCAATAAATAAAATTGAATGTTCTTCTTTTTTCAACTGAGATAAAATTGCTTTTAATCTTTTTTCAAAATCACCTCGATATTTTGTTCCTGCTAATAATGCCCCCATATCTAACGAGTAAACAACAGATTCTGATATTACTTCAGGCACTTGTTCATCAACTATCATTTTAGCTAAACCTTCAGCCAGAGCAGTTTTACCAACGCCGGCTTCGCCTACTAATAATGGATTATTTTTACGTCGTCGACATAATATTTGTATGGTTCGTTCTATTTCATCTTTTCGACCTATCAACGGATCAATTTTTCCTGCTGTAGCCAACAGGTTTAAATTTGTAGCATACAACTCTAACGGACTTTGGCTGGGAGTTTCACCTTCATCAATACCAGTGTTCGATGGGCTGATTGAATCGTCTTCATTTAATTTAGAAATTCCGTGAGAGATATAATTAACAACATCTAAACGATTTACATCTTGTTTCTTTAAAAAATAGACTGCTTGAGACTCTTGTTCACTAAAAATTGCAACAAGTACATTTGCTCCAGTAACTTCTTGTTTACCCGATGACTGAACATGAAAAACAGCTCGCTGCAATACGCGTTGAAAACCTAAGGTAGGTTGTGTTTCACGATCGTCTTCAGGGGGTAATAATGGTGTTGTTTCATTTAAAAATGCATCTAATTCTGATTTGAGTAATCCTAAATTAGCGCCACAAGCCTTTAACACATCTTCTGCGGATTGGTTGTTTAACAACGCCAGTAATAAATGTTCGACCGTCATAAATTCGTGGTCTTTTTCACGAGCATCTTTGAAAGCATTGTTTAACGCAGTTTCGAGATCTTTATTTAACATCAGTCTTTACCTTACCCATTTAATTCTAATGTACACATCAAAGGATGATCGTGTGTACGAGAATAGTCATTCACTTGTGCTACTTTAGTTTCAGCTATATCACGGCCAAAAATACCACAAATACCTTTTCCGTTATTATGAACATTTAACATCACTTTAATTGCTCTTTCACGATTCATGCCAAAAAATCCTTCAAGAATCGAGATAACAAAATCCATAGGAGTATAATCGTCATTCATCAGCACAACTTTATACATAGGCGGCTTTTTTAATTTAGGTTTTGCTTCTTCTAAAGCTAAACCGCCATCTTGATTACCTTGGTCATCGTGTTGTTTAGTGTTACTTATCATCTTTCTCATAGTTTAATTTTAGTCGATTCCGTTATTTTATGCCCAGCCAGAAATCACATAAATTTTCATCATTTTAAAATGCAGATTTTAAATATTTGTCTATAGTTATGTAATAAAATATCTAATGAGGTTTACTACATCATATAGATATACATAAGTACTTGAATAATAAATATTAATTTTAATAATTATCTTTTAACCCCATATTTAAGTAAATGTTTTTGGATGGAGGCAAGCAAGCATGAGTATTGGCACTGTTAAGTGGTTTAGTAATGCAAAAGGTTATGGCTTTATTTCCCCTGAAACCGGTGGAGACGACGTATTTGCGCACTTTTCTGCAATCACTATGGAAGGCTACAAAACCTTAAAAAAAGGTCAGACAGTGGATTTTGAGTCAACACCTGGACCAAAAGGTATGCACGCAGTTGACATCAAGCCACACCAATCTGAGACCATTCAACCTTAATCTGTTACAAATAATAGGATCTCGCTATTAGCACAATAACGAGATCCTGTTCAAAAAACCACCGAATTTAGTCCATCTACTGCATATTCTGACAAATAGCGTCACCAAATTCTGAGCAAGTCAATTTAGTAGCGTCATCCATTAATCGATGTAAATCATAAGTTACTGTTTTTGATTGTATTGCACCGGACATACCTTTAATGATTAAATCAGCGGCTTCACTCCAGCCCATATGGCGTAACATCATCTCAGCAGATAAGATTATTGAACCGGGGTTCACCATATTTTTACCTGCATATTTGGGTGCCGTTCCATGAGTTGCCTCAAACATTGCAATATCATCAGATAAATTTGCTCCGGGTGCTATCCCTATCCCACCAACTTGAGCAGCTAAAGCATCAGACACGTAATCACCATTTAGGTTCAGTGTCGCTATTACATCATAATCTTCTGGACGTAATAGAATTTGTTGTAAGAACGCGTCAGCAATGACATCTTTGATTACGATAGCTTCGCCAGTATTTGGGTTTTTAAACGAACTCCAAGAGCCACCATCAAGTTCTTTTGCACCAAACTCTTGTTGTGCAATTTCATAACCCCATTTTTTAAACCCACCTTCGGTGAATTTCATAATATTGCCTTTATGAACTAAAGTAACCGATGGTCTATTATTGTCAATTGCGTACTGAATTGCCTTACGAACCAAACGTTTAGTCCCTTCACTTGAAGTAGGTTTTACTCCAATACCAGAGGTCTCAGGGAATCGAATTTTAGTGACGGCCATTTCATCTTGTAAAAATTTAATGACTTTTTTTACTTCAGAGCTGCCCGCTTCCCACTCAATACCAGCATAGATATCTTCAGAATTTTCACGGAAAATCACCATGTCAGTTTTTTCGGGTTCTTTTAACGGGCTCGGCGTACCGTCATAATATCGGACGGGTCGCAAGCAAACATATAAGTCCAACTTTTGGCGTAAAGTTACATTCAATGAACGCATACCACCGCCAACAGGTGTTGTTAAAGGGCCTTTAATGGATACTGCAAATTCTTTGATTGCATCAAAGGTTTCATCCGATAACCAGACATCATCGCCATACACCTTGGTAGACTTTTCTCCAGCGAAAATTTCCATCCAGGCAATTTTTCGTTCATCACCATAAGCTTTAGAAACAGCAGTATCTGTCACTAACTTCATTACCGGTGTAATATCCACTCCGATACCATCGCCCTCAATAAAAGGAATAATCGGGTTATTGGGTACTTGAAGGCTATTATCCGAATTTACTGTAATTTTGGAGCCATTAGCTGGAATTTGAATTTTATCGTATGACATGATTTCTCTCTTTGGGCACTATAGAACCACCTACTTTATCAAAAACAACAGTAACTTAGGAAGTATTATATTAATAATTACGCTATTTAGGTAAAGCATTTGAGCTTCATGGTAAAATATCGGATTATAAAATATATTCAAATTTAGATAATATAGACCTATGACAAAATTGATATTATTCAATAAACCTTTCGATGTTCTTAGCCAATTTAGTAAAGACGGTGATCAAAGAACATTGGCTGGCTATATCGATATTAAAAATGTTTATCCGGCAGGCCGACTCGATAAAACCAGCGAAGGTTTATTGTTATTAACGGATGATGGCAATCTACAGCATAAAATTTCCCACCCAGATCATAAAATGAAAAAAACTTATTGGGTTCAAGTTGATGGTGTTCCAACAACACAAGCGATAAACCAATTAACCAGTGGCGTTGAATTAAAAGATGGTCTCACCAAAAAAGCACAGGCCAGTATCATTAAACAACCAAATGTTTGGCAACGTGATCCACCTGTGCGTTATCGCGCAAATATTCCAACCACTTGGTTAAGCCTAACAATTAGTGAAGGTAAAAACCGGCAAATTAGACGAATGACCGCAGCAGTAGGGTTTCCAACACTACGCTTAATACGTTATGCCATTGGACCTTGGAACATTAATAATATCCAACCCGGTCAATGGCAAATAGTTGAAGTTTCTAAGAATATATGAACAATCCCCAAAAAAGCTTAAATATTATCGTTGGTATTTCAGGCGGGGTTGACTCCTCTGTAGCAGCATATCAATTGCAACAACAAAGCTATTGTGTTGCAGGCGTTTTTATGAAAAATTGGGAAGAAGATGATACAAATGATAATTGTACCGCGGCAGAAGATTTTAGTGATGCCCAAAAAGTCTGTGAAACATTAAACATTCCTATTCATGGTGTGAATTTCTCTACTGAATATTGGGATAATGTATTTAGCCATTTTTTAAAAGAATATCAAGCAGGTCGAACGCCTAACCCCGATATTTTATGTAATACAGAAATTAAATTTTCTGCATTCCTTGATTATGCTATATCAAAAGGTGCCGATAAAATTGCGACCGGTCATTATGCCAGAATTAAATATGAAAATGCTTACTACCGACTTTATAAATCATTTGATAAAAATAAAGACCAAAGCTATTTTTTACACGAACTCAACCAACACCAGCTTGCTCACAGTATTTTCCCCTTAGGCGAATTAGAAAAAAATACCGTCCGAAAAATAGCTGAACAGCAAAAACTTATTACATTTAATAAAAAAGACAGTACCGGAATTTGTTTTATTGGTGAGCGTAACTTTAAGACGTTTTTATCAACCTACCTACCCGCTCAACCGGGCGATATAATTACCGAACATGGGCAAAAAATAGCAACACACTCTGGCCTAATGTATTACACCTTGGGACAAAGGCAAGGTTTGGGTATTGGCGGGTTAAGATATTATTCCGATGAACCATGGTACGTTGCCCAAAAAAATATGAGTACCAACGAATTGGTTGTTGTACAAGGCCACGAACACCCTTTATTAAAAAGCACATGGCTAGAAACTCAGAATGTACATTGGATAACTGAGCAGCCTAAATCATTTCCGTATAAATGCACAGCAAAAACACGCTACCGCCAAGATGATGCTGTTTGTGAGATACACGAGCTGGCAACGGATAAATATCGTGTAAAATTTGAACAACAACAATGGGCTGTAACCCCTGGACAATCAGTGGTTTTTTATCAGGGCGATGAATGCCTAGGGGGTGCTATAATCACTGAAATTCCAAATAGTATTAAATAAGTTATTCTTTAATAAACAAATTAATCAAATTTAGGAGTATTTTTGACTTATACCGTATTTGACAAAACCATAGCATTAGCCGGTATCTACCAAGCGATATCAATTGTGTACCAAGTAGCTAACTCCGGAATGATAGATGTGCATAATTTTGAGGTTGTTATTAGCAGCTTATTAAATAACAACCCAGACAAAACTCAGGATGTTTATGGTGATTTATCGAACTTGCGTTCTGGATTTGAAGTAATTCAAAACCAATTAGGCAGTTCTACACAGGCATTTAATCACGACATTAATCGCTATGTAGTTACTATTTTACACCTCGAACGAAAATTAAGTAACAATCGTAACATGCTGAATTCAATCTCACGCAGATTAGAAGCCGTTAATTCGCAATTAGAACATTTTCCTGTAACCCATGAAAATGTATTAGCTAATTTAGCCGATATTTATGCAGAAACAATAAGCACTCTATCCCCCAGAATCATGATAAAAGGTGAAGAAAAGTTCTTGTCCCAAACCAATAATGCCAATAAAATTAGAGCCTTATTATTATCTGGTATTCGTTCAGCGGTATTGTGGCGACAAGTGGGTGGCAATCGTTGGCAGCTGTTATTAAAACGCAAATATTTTATATCCGAATCAAAAAGAATATTGCAAGACGATATACCCAAGGTAGTAAACTGAATTAATTTTACTAATTTAATTATCGATTAAGTTAAAAGAAACAATAACTTCAATTTAAGGATTTTAAATGAGCAATAAAAATAATAGTTTTAACTCCCGTTCGCAGCTATCAGTAAACGGTAAGGATTATGAAATTTACCGCTTAGACAGTTTAACTAACAGCGAACGATTACCTTTCTCATTAAAAATTTTATTGGAAAACTTATTACGTTTTGAAGATAATAAAACGGTATCAACTGCTGATATCGAGGCATTAAATAACTGGAATGCTCAAGCTGAACCCAGTATTGAAATTGCCTACCGCCCTGCCCGTGTTCTGATGCAAGATTTTACAGGTGTCCCAGCAGTTGTTGACTTAGCAGCAATGCGAGATGCTATGGTTGATCTTGGCGGTGATCCTGAAAAAATTAATCCATTACAACCTGCAGAACTAGTTATTGATCATTCAGTACAAGTTGATGTATCCGGTACAGTAAATGCTTTCGAATTAAATGCCGATTTGGAATATAGTCGAAATCAAGAACGTTATAGTTTTTTAAAGTGGGGACAGAAAGCGTTCTCGAACTTTGCAGTAGTACCACCCGATACTGGTATTGTGCATCAAGTGAATCTGGAACATTTAGCACGCGTTGTTTTTGATAAAGAAAATAATGGTGTGCTACAAGCTTACCCCGATACTTTGGTTGGAACAGATTCACATACAACCATGATTAATGGTATTGGTGTTCTTGGTTGGGGCGTTGGTGGTATTGAAGCCGAAGCGGCTATGTTAGGACAACCGGTGTCAATGCTTATTCCTCAAGTTGTTGGTTTTAAATTAACCGGCAAACTACCCGAAGGAACAACCGCTACTGATTTAGTATTAACCGTTGTTGAAATTTTACGACAGCATGGCGTAGTAGGAAAATTCGTAGAATTTTTTGGTGATGGAATGGTGCACTTACCATTAGCCGATCGCGCAACCATTGCCAACATGGCTCCTGAATACGGCGCAACTTGTGGCATATTTCCAATCGACAAGGAAACATTAAATTACATGCGTCTAAGTGGGCGTAGTGAAGAGCAAATAAAATTAACAAAAGAATATGCTAAAGCTCAAGGTATGTTTCACACCGAATCAAGCCCTCAAGCAGATTACACTAGCATTATTGAATTAGACATCAACACAATCGTACCAAGTCTTTCTGGTCCTAAACGTCCACAAGATCGCGTTGAATTAAGCAAATCTAAAGTCATGTTTAAAACAGCATTAAGTAACTTAAATGCTGAACGTAAAGCCAACAGTAAACCCATTAAAACAACTGTTAAAGGCCAAGCCGTTGAAGTTAAAGATGGTGCCGTGGTTATAGCTGCTATCACTTCATGCACAAATACTTCCAACCCTTCGGTGATGTTAGGTGCTGGATTAGTAGCACAAAAAGCTCATAAACTAGGTCTTAAAGTACAGCCATGGGTAAAAACATCTTTAGGGCCTGGTTCACGAGTTGTTTCAGAATATTTAGACAAAGCTGGATTAACAGCCGATTTAGAAAGTTTAGGCTTCCATGTTGTTGGTTATGGTTGTACAACCTGCATTGGCAACTCAGGACCATTGGATCCTGATGTTAGTAAAGCCATTAAAGAAGGCGATCTTTCAGTTACTTCAGTATTATCTGGTAATCGTAATTTTGAAGGTCGGGTTCATGCCGAAGTTCGGATGAATTATTTAGCATCACCGCCATTGGTTGTTGCCTACGCCATCGCAGGAACAATGGATATTGATTTATATAACGACCCTTTAGGACAAGATAAGCAAGGTAATGATGTTTACTTAAAAGATATTTGGCCTTCGCAGCATGAAGTTCAAGAAATCGTTCAAAAAAATGTTACTCGGGAGCAATTTACCACAAGCTATCAAAAAGTGTATCAAGGTGAATCTCGATGGAACAAACTAAGTTCACCAGAAGGTAAATTATTTGAATGGTCAAAAGAGTCTACTTATATTCAATATCCACCGTATTTTACCGGCATGTCCAAAACATCCGGCACAGTTGAAGATATTAATGGCGCTCGAGTTTTAGCATTATTAGGTGACTCAGTAACGACCGATCATATTTCACCCGCAGGAGCCATTAAAGCTGACAGTCCCGCTGGATTGTATTTAAAAAATAATAATGTCGATACCAAAGATTTTAATTCTTATGGTTCACGTCGCGGTAATCATGAAGTCATGATGCGCGGGACATTTGCCAATATTCGTTTACGAAATTTACTTGCACCCGGAACTGAGGGTGGCATTACTTGTTTTCAACCCAGCGGTGAACAAATGAGTATCTATGATGCCTCCATGAAATATCAGTCCGAAAAAACATCCTTAGTCATTTTAGCGGGTAAAGAATATGGCTCAGGTTCCTCTCGAGATTGGGCGGCAAAAGGACCAAGTCTATTAGGGATAAATGCCGTCATCGCTGAAAGCTATGAACGAATTCATCGTTCCAACCTCGTTGGTATGGGAATAGTACCATTAGAGTTCCCTAAAGGCGAATCAGCAAAATCACTTGGATTAACAGGAAAAGAAATATATTCTATTACCGGTTTAAACAATGGTGAAGCCAAAGAAGTAACCGTAACAGCTTCTGGCGACCGTGGTAATAAAACATTTAAAGCAAAAGTGCGAATTGATACACCACAAGAAATTGAATATATGCGTCACGGTGGTATATTAAAATATGTATTACGACAATTAGCTTCTTAACGGCTAAACTACTATAACAATTACTTGAAACTCAATAGAAGAAGATTAAAAAATGAAACTTGCTGAACTTACTGCTATCTCTCCTGTAGACGGTCGCTATGGACCAAAAACAATGGCACTTCGACCAATATTTAGTGAATACGGACTTATTAAGTATCGAGTGATGATTGAGGTTCGTTGGCTACAACATCTATCTGAAATAGCTGAAATAAAAGAGCTGCCATCATTTAGTAAAGAAGCCAACGAATTATTAAATAGTTTAATTGATGATTTTTCGGAAGATGACGCATATCAAGTAAAAAATATTGAACGTACAACCAATCACGATGTTAAAGCCGTTGAATATTTACTTCGAGAAAAAATTATTAACAATAAAGAGATTTTAAACGTAATCGAGTTTTTTCATTTTGCATTAACATCTGAAGATATAAATAACTTAGCTTATGCACTAATACTGCGTGACGCACGCGATTTAGTTCTATTACCTGTTATCAGCGAAGTTACCGATAGTATTCGAGAGTTAGCTTATAAATATGCTGACATCCCAATGTTATCCCATACGCATGGCCAAGCCGCTAGCCCTACCACGGTCGGAAAAGAAATGGCAAACTTTGTGTATCGTCTTGATAGACAGCGAAAATTTTTAAACGACAGCCCTATCCTGGGTAAACTAAATGGTGCTGTGGGTAACTATAATGCACATTTTTCTGCATACCCTGATATTGATTGGATAACAACTTGTGAAAAATTTGTTGTTGGCTTAGATTTAATTTGGAATCCCTACACAACTCAAATTGAACCACACGATTATATTGCCGAATTTTTTAATTCATTAGCACATTATAATAACATATTGAACGATTTTAATATGGACGTATGGACTTATATTTCAATGGCCTACTTCAAACAAAAAACAATAAAAGGTGAAGTTGGATCATCAACAATGCCACATAAAGTTAACCCAATAGACTTTGAAAACTCTGAAGGCAATATTGGAATTGCAAATGCAATATTTAATCACCTAACTAATAAATTAACCAAATCAAGAATGCAACGCGATTTATCAGACTCAACGGTTATGCGAAATTTAGGTGTTGGTCTCGCTCATTGTTTAATATCGTACCAGTCAACTAAACGTGGCATTAGCAAACTCGAGATTAATGAAACAAAACTATTAGAAGATCTAGATAATAATTGGGAAGTATTGGCTGAACCAATACAAACTGTTATGCGACGCTACGGTGTTGAAAATCCGTATGAAAAATTAAAAGATTTAACACGCGGACAGCGTTTAGATGCAAAACAAATGAAATCCTTTATTGATAAACTTGAGATACCTGATGATGCGAAAAAACGTTTGAAAGAACTAACCCCAGCAAGTTATTTAGGTTTAGCTAGTAAACTCGCTAAAGAAATATAAGAAATATAATTACAGAAGACATGGAACTACAAAATAATCTAAATTTTCAAAACATAATATTCGAGCAACACCTCGAACAGATAACCTTCATTCAAAACAAGGTTTTTGTTGAAGAACAAAACATATCTAAAGATCTTGAATGGGATAATTTGGATAGTAGCGCTTACCATTTAATAATAAACTCAAATAAAAACAAACTAATAGCCTATGCTAGACTTTTACTATTGAGTAATGAACTAGGTAAATTGAGACGTGTAACTGTTTTAAAGCAACACTCAAAACAATACATTAATTATTGAAATGATAAAAAATAAACCTAAACTTGGTGAAAAACATGACGTTATATCCGTTAGCACTAGCGCTGATTTACAAACACATATTGTAAACATGGTTTCTCAAGCAACTAATAACATAAAAATGTTATCAAGAAAAATGGATGCTCGGCTCACTAATAATTCTGACTTTATCGAGGTTTTACGATCCTGTATCGTTTATAACCCAAATTTTAATTTAAAAATTTTAATTTATAACTTAGAAGAATTTCTAAGCCAACATCATCAAATATTAGATTTATCTCAGCGTTTATCAAGTAACATTACCATTCGCGTATTAAATAAAGAGCAACAACACCACAACAATGATATTATTTTAGTTGATAATGCAGGTGTAATTTTTCGAGAACATTCTGACCGTTACGAAAGCACTATAGAGTACCACAATAAAAGCAAGAACCTTAACTTCACTCGACAATTTAACGAGTTTTGGGAACATGGAGTTAGAGATAACAATTTGTATAGACTTGGCATTTAATGCGTATTTATTTATTACTCTTGAGCTTATTACTCCCTAGCTTTTGTTTAAGTAATATAATTGATGACGAAGTTAGAGAAGTAACTGTTACCCTAAAAAATCGTACCGCCACCGATTTACTTCCTTATTTAAAGCCACATTTATCAAAAGGCGGCCGAATATCGGTGGTCGAAGAAAAATTAATTATCAAATCCAATAAGTTAAATATAAATGAATTGCTCGTTATTATTGGCGATCTCGATCGAATTGATTATATGCAATTAATTATATCCATCACAACCAATATGCAAGCAATTCATAACGTTAATACCAGAAGCATTCAAGTTGGATTAAACACTTGGACCAAAATAAATTATGGTATAACATATTCAAAACGTGTTCGCGAGACTTTGGAAAACGGTAAGCTTGTGGAAAAAATTAAATCGGTAAAAATAATTGAAAGCTTTCAGGTTTTTACAACAATAGATCATCAAAATAAATTATTAAGTTTAAAGATAAAGTCATCAGCGGAAGAATTAGAAGACAATAACGTTGACTTAACATTAAACCCCACTGAATTAAATCAAATTGAAGATGATGCACCTTATATCAAAATAAATGGTAAACTAAATAAATGGATCGGTCTTGGTCAAGCAATAAACTCCTTATATGCGAATAGTAATGAAGACTCGATAACAATAAAAGAGCGGCAACAAATTACCAATAAAATGGCAATAAAAGTTCAACTTTTACAATAATCATGACAATAAAATTCCCTGTTCAATACACTGTAACTCTAAAAAATCTTGAAGCTCATCTATTTGAAGTATATTGTATCATTCACACTCCAAATACTGAAGGCCAAATAATATCGTTACCCAATTGGATTCCGGGTAGCTATATGATTCGTGATTTTGCTAAAAACATAACCGTAATAACGGCAACTAATGATACCGGTGTTGTTACTTTACAAAAAATAAATAAAAATACTTGGCAATGTGAACCATCAACAACAGCCATTACCATAAAGTATACTGTTTATGCTTTTGAGCTATCAGTACGATCAGCGCATTTAGATAGCTCACATGCTTTTTTTAATGGAACGAGTATCTTCCTGATGGCTCATGGCTTTGAAAATACATCCTGCTCCGTGAAGTTAGTTCAACCATCCGATATTAAATATAAAGATTGGCAAGTTGCAACTACATTATCTAATAGCAACCCAACAAAATACCTATTTGGTACTTATCAAGCGAGCAATTATGATGATTTAATTGACCATCCTGTTGAGATGGGTAAATTTTCTATCATTGAGTTTAGTCCTCACGACATTAAGCATGAGATGATTATCACTGGACGACATAATACTAATGAAAAACTATTAGCAGAACATTTAACAAAAATTTGTAATACGCATATTAAAATGTTTGGGGAATTTTCAAAAATTAACCGTTATTTATTTTTAACAACAGTGCTTAATAATGGCTATGGTGGCTTAGAACATCGCTCATCTACCAGTTTAATATGTTCACGAAAAGATTTAGTTAACACAAGCAACTCTGAGATAAGCAAAGAATATCGACAGTTTTTAGCACTTTGCAGTCATGAATATTTTCATACTTGGAATGTTAAACGAATAAAACCTTCTGCCTACTTACCCTACGACCTTAACCATGAGGTTTACACTCAACAACTTTGGGCTTTTGAGGGTATAACTTCTTATTACGATGAGTTAGCTTTAGTTCGTTCAGGTATTATTTCATCAGAAAGTTATCTAGAGTTACTCAGTCAAACTATCACTCGAGTTTGGCGACAATACGGTCGATTAACACAATCAGTGGCAGACTCCAGTTTTGATGCTTGGACAAAATTTTACAAACAAGATGAAAATGCACCAAATGCGATTGTCAGTTATTACACCAAAGGAACATTGATAGCTTTGGCTTTAGATTTAACAATTAGAGCACAATCAAACAATCAGCTGTCTTTAGATAATGTTATGCGGCACCTATGGTTGGAATATGGCAAAAAAAATATTGGACTAAAAGAACGTGAAATTGAAAGTGTGATTCATAAAATTACTAATATCGATTTTAGTGATTTTTTTAATCATTATCTCTATGGTACAGAAGATCTACCATTAACAGATTTATTTCAGCTACTCGGAATTACAATAAACTTTCGAGCGGCAGAAAACCAATTAGATCTTGGTGGACACGAAGTTAAAGCTCATAACTTAAATAAAGTTGCATTTGGTATTAGAACAAAATTATCTAATAACCTAATGACAATACAACACATTATAAACGATAGTTGTGCACAATTAGCCGGCTTATCTGCCGGAGATGAAATTATTTCAATTGATGGCATTAAAGTTACAAACAATCTAAATGAACTACTTTCTGACTATAAAGTAGGAGATGAAGTTGAAATTTTTGCATTTCGGCGTGATGAGTTACAAAAATTCAGTGTCAAATTACAAGCAGCCCCATTAGATACCTGTGAATTGTCATTTAATAAAAATTCTAGCAGCGAGCAAAAAACATTTTGCCAACTATGGTTGCACTCTAACTTATAGCCGTTTATTTAAAATAACTTCAATTTCATTATCCAGCAAAACAATAGGGTTTGTTTGCATACTGCTACCACGACACTCTGAGATAATTTTATCAAATTTTTGTTTTGTTACACCATAGTTTGATAATTTAGGTATTTTTAACATTGTGGTCCATTCGTGTAAAACTTGAACTAGATAATCCAAAGATTTCTGCTGAGTTATTTTAGATTTTAAAACTTCATCCTCTAATAACATTTTACCAATATGAGAATATTTTTCTAAAGCAATATTTTTTGGTTCACGTTGATTCATCGCGGTGATATTTACTCGTGTTGCCTCAGCTAATAAGGTACCACAAACTACTCCATGAGGAATCGGGAAAAAAGCTCCTAACGGTGAAGCAAGACCATGAACTGAACCTAGACCAACTTGTGCCAATGTTATTCCAGAAATCAACGATGCATAAGCCATTTTATTTCTACCAAAAATTGCATCTTTAGTATTACCGCCCTGCCATGCAAAAATAAAACCCTCAACTACTGCTTTAATACCATCTAACGCCAAAGCATCTGTAAAATGATTTGCTTTAGTAGAAACGTAAGACTCTATTAATTGGGTAAAAGCATCCATACCATTTGCTGCTATCTGCGCAGCAGAACAACTTATTAATAATTCAGAATCGACAATCGCAAGTTTCGGTACCAAGGTCTCATGCCTAAATGATTTCTTGTAACCATTTTCACCTCGTTCACTGATAACGGCATTTTTTGTAGCCTCACTACCTGTTCCTGCTGTAGTAGGTACGGCAATAAATGGTAATGCTGACCCTAAATATTCAATTCCTTTTCCAACACCTTCTAAATGATCCATAATTGAGTTACCAAACGGTAATAAACCAGCAATGGCCTTAGCTGCATCTAAAACACTCCCTCCCCCAATGCCTACCACAACTTCAATCGAACTGTATTGAAATTTAGAAACGGCTTGATCTACTAATTTTGCTGAAGGCTCATCTGACACTTTAAATACAATTAATTCTATTTTTAAATCAAAAAAATCTGACTGCAATTGTGTCCAATAATCTGACTTACTTAACGAACTATCACCCGTAATCAGCAAAACTTTTTTACCATAGTTAGTAATTTTTTCAGGAAGTTTTTTTATTGTTCCTGCACCAAAAATGATTTGAGGTAATATCGATATTTCAAATTGATTTAATTTCATATTTCACTTATTAATTGCTAAGAATTAAATTTAAAGACGATTTTTTGATGTTGGATTTTTGACGGAGCTTACAAAAATTAATAAAACTTTATATAAGTGTTTGAATACAATTGTTTTTTTATTTTGGCACGTAAGCTGCATTATAATTTATAGGCAGATTCATGATCTCTCCTCTAGCAATACTGCCCACAATGTAGTTTTTAAGGGCACTAGCAAATTAGCTACAGCGCCCTTTTTTTTACTGTCTAATTTACCGATAAATTACAATAATGAACACTAAATAAATCATTATCATCTGTCCATGCTCGCATCGGTTCGAAACCTGCGGTTCGCAATAATGACTTAAACTCTTTTAAGGTATATTTGTAGGAATTTTCTGTGTGTATCGTTTCATTTTCTAAAAATGAAATATCATTATTAGAAACAGATACAACTTGATGTTTTTTGCTTTTTAAATGCATTTCAACTCTACTCTTTTTGTCATTATAAAAGGCAGTATGTTCAAAACTGTTTAAATCAAAGTCCGCATTTAACTCTTGGTTTATACGAGTTAATAGGTTTAAATTAAATTCAGCAGTAGCTCCTGTTGAATCATTGTATGCAGCGTTCAAAGTTTCAGAGTCCTTTTTAAGGTCAACACCAATCAAAATGCCGCCACCTGGTTTAACTATCTCAGCAATATTTTCTAAAAATTTAACGGCATCGCTAGGTTCAAAGTTTCCAATACTAGATCCAGGGAAAAAAGCAACTTTGTGAACATCATCTAAATTATACGGTAATTTAATTTTGTCGGTATAATCAATACAAGCAGCATGAACATCTAACCAAGCAAACTCGGTTGAAACATCTTTAGCAATTTGAATTAGGTAGTCTTTCGAAATATCCATTGGCATATAAACGGATGGCTTTAAAGTATCTAATAATAAGCGAACTTTTTGACTACTGCCACTACCCGGCTCAATCAACAAGCAATCTGTATCGATGTATTGTGAAATCTCATCGGCATTATTTTGCAATATTTCAATTTCTGTTCTAGTAGGATAATACTCTGGAGATTCACAAATGTTATCGAAAATTTTAGAACCTTTTTCATCGTAAAAAAATTTAGGTGGAATAAATTTTTTTTCATTTTTTAGTCCGTTAATAACTTCTCCAAAAAAATCCGTTTGTTTTGGATGAAAATCATAAAATTGAATTTCATCGTTATCTTCATATTGTATTTTCATTCAATGCTACTCTAAATTAATTACTAAATTAATAATCTTGCGCCAATCGGAAACCACTAAATTGCCACCTATCATAGGGATAAAAAAAGTTTCGATACGTGCTACGAATATGCTCTTTAGGAGTAACACAAGATCCACCCTTTAACACAATTTGGTTACTCATAAACTTACCATTATACTCACCAATTGCGCCATCCACAGCCCTATAACCTGGATAAGCAACATAAGGGCTTTTCGTCCACTCCCATAAATCACCGTACATTTGTTGTAATTGCAGCTTTAAACTATTCTCAGCAACAATTGGATGACAAAAATCAGACTCACGTAAGTTACCTGAAACTTGAACACTGCTAGCGGCTAATTCCCACTCGTACTCAGTAGGTAGGCGTGACTTACTCCAATTAGCATAAGCATCTGATTCAAAGTAACTAACATGAGAAACAGGTGCATTCATATCCAGTTCACGTTTGCCACCCAAAGTCATTTCAAACCACACATCATTTTCTAATGACCAATAAATAGGATGTTGCCAGCCCTGTTTTTTTATCATTGTCCATGCATCAGATAACCAATACGTTGATGTGCTGTAGCCGCCATCGATAATGAAGTTAAGATATTCGGCATTAGTTACTAGTTTAGAAGCTATTTTAAATTTTGTTGTATAAGCTTTATGTTTCGGCAATTCATTATCATAATAAAATCCATCGTCAGAAAAGCCAAATTCTGATAAAGATTCATCAAAGTGTACCCACTCGGTTGCTTTTGCTATCGTTTTAGAAATTTGTCGTTGCTTTAATTTCCGATACTGAGGTAATAAAGGATTACTAGCAAAAATATGTAGTATATCAGTATACAATAGCTCTTGATGTTGCTGTTCGTGATTTAAACCTAGTACGACTTTATCAACGATAGATTGCGTATTATTCAGTGTCTGATCCGCAATTAATTTGTTCATCTGAGTGTCAACATGAAGTCGATAAGAAAATATTTCGTTTAACGTTGGCCTTGATAGATTTCCACGTTGTGGCCTTGGATGATATGTTCCTATTTGTTCATAATATGAATTAAATATGTGCTCATATCTTGGGTGATAAACAGAGTAATTTGGGAAATGCGGCTTTAGTAAAAACGTCTCAAAAAACCATGAGGTATGTGCCAGATGCCACTTAGGTGGACTAACATCAGGCATCGTCTGAATATTATAATCTTCAACTTCTAACGGTTTGCAAATATTCAATGATTCTTGTCGAACACGGTTATAAAAATCTACTAGAGATTCACCTGATGGCAGATCGACTAATTTTGCTTGTGACGGTTTTGTTTTTGCTGATAGCATTTATATCTATCCTTTTATTCCCTAGTTAATTACTATTCTATAACGATGTTGATATTAATAACAAATCAATATTTGATTTATTGTAAGACTCATCACCATTTTACTATTACCCTAATGTAGATAATGTTAATTATTGTATTATTTAAGCAATACCAAGTAGCGGATCTAACTCATCGTCAATATCAAGCTCAACAAGATCATCAAAACCACCGATATGTTTGTCATCTATAAATATTTGAGGTACCGAGTCTCTACCTGCTTTTGTTATCATTTCTTGAAATAAGGATTCATTGTTATCAATTAGTATTTTATTATATTGAACGCCTTTTTTTACCAACAAATTCTCCGCTCGCATACAAAATGGACAGGTTTCAGTACAATACATCACAATATTTGGCATTTTATTCTCCAACTTATTAATTATTTAATACAAGCACAAATGATTTTACAGTTTTCTATAATAGGATCAGAAACTGGTTTTAATTTTTTACGCATAACTGAACCAATCGCTGTTGAACGTGAAAAAATTGGAGTAACAATACTTTCACAAAGACAGGATAAAAACAATATACTAAACAACGACTCGGTTAAACTATCTGAGGCTATTAATGCCTTTGAGAATGAACTATTTTTATTTTTTATAGTCTTAATTGTTTGATTACATTCTGCATTAATTTCATCGATACTCGCAAAATTTGTTTTCTCTGGTTTTACCGATATAAAGTATTGGCTAGCTGCATTTAAAGCCATTATAACAACATCTTGATTGCTTGGTTTTTGCATAGCAAGATTAAATGTATTTAATAGTGTCTGACCTGTTGGGCTATATACTTTTATCAGCATTTTAATATATATCTTTTGTGGATTAGCCAAGTCATCTGTTAGACACGATTTTATAAGTTGATTTATTTTATCATATGATGGATGTTCAGGAAATGGTTCGGGAATTTCATTCGCCATTGTCATCATAAAACCAATATAATAAGCATTTTTACGTTTGGCTTTAACCCATAGTTCATTTTTTTGTTGTTGATCGATTAAATTGTCTTGCAGGACTAATCGAATAGACTCAATCATTTCTTTTGCATCATCTTCAAAAGGTAAGTATTCTATCAAATATTCAGCAAGTATTTTACCCATATCACCATCAACAACGGCTTGTTTTTCTAACATGCGCCTCGCATTTTCAGAGGTAGGCATTGACCACCATGCCCTCCTTGCAATTTCATTAGTAAGTCCAGCGGCGTGTACAACTGCTACTACGGCTTCGGGCTCACCCAGTAATAATAATTGCTCTAAACTTTCATCTTTGGTTTGTCCCATTCGAGTCCATCGGCCTAAAAAAACAGGATAACCTCCTGGTGAACCAAGCACATAACTACTTATTAGCTCTCTAACTTTTTTAATGTATTTATCATCTCGACAATTTGGATTCAAAGTGACTTTAGCCTCGCCTTTTTCCGTTAAGGCAAACACAATCATTTTAGATTCATCAATACGAATGGCTTGTGCTGTTTGATTTAATAAAACATTAAGTCGAAAATTGTCTTCGCTGGATAATTCCATAAGTTCCATATAATTCTACTACTGTACGTTCTACAAATTAATTTAACTGAATTCGCTGTCCCCACGGAACAGCTGATTTACCTTTAACTAACCAAATTACGGGGTACATTGGCATTTCCTTAGGGAACTCACCTTCTGCATCGGTAAAATAAACGAGTAAATCAGGACTTATATCTAATGTTTCAACCCAATTAAAAATAGGATTAAAACTGGTACCACCACCGCCTTTCATTTGCTCTGGTAGTGTAAATTCTTCCCAAGCTTCATAAATCCAAGGGCCACCTTTAACTAGTTGAGAATCACAGGCATTCAAAGTAACCTGTGCTCGCATTTGACCTTTAATGGCGTTTATTTCAGATAAAAATTCTGACATTTCCTTATCAGTTATCGAACCACTGATATCAAGAGCCACTGTTAAGTTTATTTGCGCACTACGCAAACGTGGAAATATAGCGGGATCACCTCGGCGTGTTGATGGTCGTGAATAATTATAATCATCACGAGCAACTGATGTGACATATCGAGCAAGTAACATACGCCATGGTAATTGGGGTTGCAGCATAAAATCAACTAAACGAGCCATGTCGCCGCCCAGCTTACCGGCTTGCATCGCAGATTGCGCAGCACCGGCTAAGCGCTGCTGCCACTGTGTTGATAATTCTTCTCGCTCTCGATGACTTAGCGGCGGTGGTTGTGCGGCTCCTGCATCACTATCACCTGGCTCTTGTTTCGGGCCTTTTTGAGCTTCATCTTTTTTAGTGTCGGGTTCGGTATTGCCCGTCTCATTATCATCGGGTTGTTGCTTGCCTGTTCCTGAATCACCTTCATCAGGATCGCTAGGATCATCAGGTTCAGTTTCGGGGGTATTGGATTTACCTTGTTTTTCTTTTTTACCTTTGGAGGAACCAGAGTCACCACTATTGGATTGCTCATCTTGATCATCATCATAAATATGTTGATCGTGTGGTTCTTGTTCTTCATTTTCATCAATGTAAGGATATATTTCCTCCGCTGACATATTCTTATAACTTTCTTCGATAAGAATTCCTGGAGGTGGCGTTAAATTATCATTCAGTAATAATGGATTGATGGCATAATCACAAGCAATATCCCAGCGATTTTTTATTCGATGTTCACGACGTAAAAAATGAGATAACGCGCAATGCAGTGCTTCATGAGCCAACACAAATTGAGTTTGAGCTAAACTTAGAGCATCAATATATTGTTCATTATAATAAAATTTACGGGCATCCGTTGCTGTACTACGACACCATTCAGGATCAGCCTTGATCAATGGTAATCGTAACACTAATGCGCCAAGAAAGGGTTTATCTATGATTAAACGTGTTCGTGCAGCACTTAATTTAGTTTCTACATCTGACATATCCAAAACTACATATCATATAGCATAACATCAGCCACAGAATTAGACCAATCAGCAAACTGCGGTACCGAAAATAAATCTTGGCCTATAGCTCGATGCATATCGGAAACTAACATGACGCCCATTTCTTTTTGAGGAAAAGATGCGGCATAATTTAAAATATTACCATGAACAGTTTGCGCCTTGTCGGAATCTTTTTCTCTAATGGCGCGACCGACCAATGCTGAAGCAACAGCATATTGTAAATCGATTTCTTTTGGAGTTGATACCGATTCGCCTCGAACGATAGCATCGAGATCCGGTAGCTGATCTAAGTTTTGAACAAAAGCGTGTAATTCTATTCCAGCGGCTGGACCAACACAGGCCTGTAGTGATCCTAATAATAACGATGGATGATCCATGAATTTTTGAAGTGCTCGATGAGCAAATTCCCACGAACGCGGCGATGGAAATGCAACGGGGTTATGAGCTGGATCAAATTCAAATAATTGTTCTGGACGATAGCGTAAAAAAGCAATGATTCGTTCATCTATATTATTTTTATAAGCCCAATTTACCCAGTCATCCAGATTAACATCTACATCAAAATGAGAAAATCGATTGGCTAGTGGTGCTGGCATTGTAAATGTAACACCACGATCACCTTGCCTATTACCCGCCGCAAAAATTGCCCAACCATCTGGTACGTTATAGTCACCAAGTTTTCTATCTAAAATTAATTGATATGCCGCAGCAGAAACACTTGGAGGAGCTGAAGTGATTTCATCTAAAAATAATATACCTTTGTCACCATGACGTTCTCTGTCGGGTAATAATGAAGGAATAGCCCATTCAACTCGATCACCATCTCTAAATGGAATGCCGCGTAGATCACTTGGTTCCATTTGTGACAGTCGAATATCGATAACAGGAACATTGTGACGTTGCCCAATCTCTAATATCATTTGAGATTTCCCAACACCGGGAGCCCCCCATAACATAACGGGAGTATGAAAACCTTTATGTGTACTAGAGAACTCTTGATCCAGAATAACTGACAAATGTGCTGGGCGCATATTATAAATACTTCCTGTTTTTATTCGATTTTAAAACCTGCTTAAATTATAGAATTAGAAACCTGCTTTGGCATACCATTTTTTTGCTTCTCCAGGATCTTTTTCAACGCCATTTCCTTCTTCATACATCATCGCAATTGTTGTTTGAGAACCGGCTAAACCTTGTTCTGCCGCTTTTTTGAACCAAAGCAAAGCTTGTTGAGCATCTTTTTCAACACACTCTCCTTCCATATACATAAAGCCAAGACCGTGTTGTGCTAGAGCATGTCCTTGCTCAGCTGCTGCACGCATCCATTTCAACGCAAATTCATCGTTTTGCGCCATCCCTAATCCATTTTGATACATTATCGCAACACGATGCTGTGATTCAGCATGACCTTGATCGGCATAAACACTTAAAAACTGCATAGCCTGAGAAAAATGTTTTGATTCAAATGCAGACATACCACTGGCATAATCTATGTCGTCTTCTACAGCCATTCTATTCACCTTTAATGTATTAATCTCATATTCTGGTTTTACTGCTTCAATCGTAAAGTAATACCAAATATGGATTATTAAAATTATTGACTCATCACTTAACCTTTTAAAAAATAAGGTTAAATATAATTAATGTGTCCGAATAGTAGCGCGTTCTATTAGTATATCGTTATATCTCTAAAGTTAGTGGTAACAATACAATCAATAACTTACTTGTCTCACATCCCCCTCTATAGGGATATAGAAAGCATTTTTAGGGCTCGGTAGACTTACTGCGCAATATTAGTAAAATGATAAATACTTATGAAAAATTTCAATATACTTCGACAATGCATCCAAAAAGTAGCTACTGGGCCTGAATACAGTAAAGATTTGAGTTTAGAAGAAGCTCATCAGGCAATGACGGCTATCTTAAAAGACGATTCTGATCATGTCCAAGCTGCAGTATTTCTGATTGCTTTACGCATGAAGCGTGAAACTGATGCAGAAAACAAAGGCATATTAAAAGCAATTAATGACATTTGTCAGGTTGTTACTGCCGATGTTGAGGAGTTAATTGATATCGCCGATCCTTACGATGGTTATTCTCGTAGTGTTCCCGTATCCGCTTTATTACCCGCCTTATTGGCTGAATGCGGTCTACCGGCTGTTTCTCATGGTTTAGAAGCGGTTGGCCCAAAATATGGTGTAACACACCGCATGGTATTAAGAGCCTGCGGCGTTGATGTGGATTTAAGTCCGGCGGCTGCTGCAAAGCGTATTTCGGACAGCAAAGTTGGCTGGGCCTATATTGATCAAAAATCCTCTACACCGGCATTGCACAATTTAGTGCCTTTGCGACAAAGAATTGTAAAACGTCCTGTTATTACCACTGTAGAGGTGTTAACAGGGCCAATTCGAGCGAAATCAAAAACGCATTTATTAACCGGCTATGTCCACAAGGCTTATCCGCCAATTTATGCCGAACTAGCTCGATTTTCAAATTTTGATAGTGCTATTATTGTTCGAGGTGTTGAGGGTGGAATTGTCCCATCGCTTAAACAAGAAGCAAAAATACACAGCTACCATAACAAGGGAACCGAAAGCACGGTTAAAATTGAACCAAGCGAGTGTCAAATAAAACAAGATACACGTGCCGTTCCAATCCCTGATGACATGAAAAAAACCGATCCAACAACTGATGATATTGTGAATGAATACGATGTTAATGCTGTTACAGAATACGCAGCAGAGTGCGGTAAAGCAGCGTTAAGCGGAAAAGCTGGGGCTGCTTACGATAGTCTGCTATATTCCGCGTCCATATGTTTAAAGCACATTGGAAGATTTTCAACACTGGGTGAAGCAGCAACATTTGTACGCTCAGTGTTAGACTCAGGAAAGGCTTTAGAACGCCTATAAACGACCTAAATTTATTTAGATATTACTTTAATTTAATTTTATAATTTGTTGTAAATAGAGGAAAAAACATGAATCAAGAATATTATGATGCAGTAACTAAAATGGAAGAAATGAATGTTCAAGATGACTATATTCTTGGATGGGAAGGTGGATATCTACATAATCCTGAACGCGAAGAACAACGCGTAACTGAAGCTTATACAGCGGGTTATGAAGATGGTCACAGCAAAAGTACCGATAACTTTGCTAAATGGGCTAAGTAGTAAAATATAAAAAGGCGGTTAGTGAGTTTATCACTAACCGCCTTTTTATATGCTCGAATAGATTCCCGTTATCCCTTCCCTAGCTCAGTTTAATTATTTCTTCAAATCAGCCACTATCTCTGGATAGAAGTTCTTCATCGCCTTCATTAACGAATCTATTGCGTCAGGTGCCTCAATATCGATAATTTGTGTTGTAATCCATTTGTTTGCCCGTTCACCCATAACATCGGTTACACAGCCGCCAAAACAACGTAACATCGGAAAACTAGGCACTCCATCTGCAAAATTAAAATCCGAATAACTCGACATTCGGTCATTTAATAATTTAACAAAATCCATCTGATACTTTCCAGCTCCAATAGCATCAATCATATTATCTTCATAATGCTTGGCTAGTTTCATGGCTAGTTCGGTCATGAACTTATTTCGTTCATCAGCGGTATAATATTCGATGGTTAACCTATCGGTAATATGTGCAATAAAACACAAAAATTCAGTAATCACGTCTAAGCGTTGTTTATTTGAATCAGTTTGAAAGTTTTCATTTTCTAAGTTTAAAATTCCAGCAGCACCAATACGCCAAATAATAAACGCTAAGGCAGCAGCAGTATCCGGTATTGAATGCTCTTTATCTTTTTTAAACCAACGACTCTTTACTCGCACTTTCTGTCATCCTCAATAAATACTATTAATCAATCTATAGTCTTCAAAATTAGCCCTTTTAACCATTTATGGTTAAGGGTCTTTGTGGCACTAATGGTAGACGCATGCTAGCATAAAAAGAACATCTATTTTAGTATGGTTTCATACCGCATAAGCTATACTTACTATTGTCTAATCCTAAATATGGTCGTTAACAATGACAGTTCAAAATAGTACGACATTTGATATCAATCCACTTTTATCCAATATCCAACTAAACTGTAATATTGCTGATGCAAAATATGCCGGTAATTTTACCATGTGTATCTATTTATTAAAAATGCGCGAATATTTTCGATGGGAAAAAGGCTTTACTTATTCATCTAGTTTACCTCAATCAGAAATTGGACAATGGTTAATAAAACGAGAAGCCCTTTGGTCAGATTTAGAAGATCAGGATTTTAATTCTCTTGAAATAAATAATGCCACAGTTGATCCATTTGATACCCAACAAGTAAATAAACACTTAGTACCAAATGGCTTTATTTATAGTGCAGGCCTTGGGCAACAAGCTAAACCACATTTCTTTCTAGGTGAATTAGAACAGCATAAAATTATTAATGGTTATAACATTTATATCAGCAATAAAGAATATGCTCGAGAATTATCAGCCTACCCAGCGATGTCAATTGGCAAAGATATTTTTATTCGCCGCGAGTCGTTAAGGCGCATGTTATGGGAAAAACTAGAAACCTGGCGCTGGAATAAGCCTCAAAATGCTATGGCAAGTGCGTTAAGTTATTATGACTTTGATAACAATGTAGAACAGGCCTTAGATACAATGACCTCGGTTGAAATTGAAACAACAACATTGCATGAAATAGGTGAAATCAAAGCGAGTGAGATTTTAGATTCACAATGGCATGATTTAATGCTATCACTCCCGCGCTGCAAGGCTGAAATAATGCTACGCGCAGTTCGAGATCATCTAGCCGATTCTTTATCAACCATTCCAAACCTTATTAAAAATAATCAAACTGCTAGCTTACACTTTTATTTTGCAAACTTTACATTAATGCGTAAGCAATTATTTCCTTCATTAATGAATGAATACCAAAAATGGCTTGAAACTGATGATAACTCGACAATTTTAGATTACGTCTTAACAAGTCAACAACATTGGTTGAATATTGCAAATTCAGCTATAGCGCTTTACCAGCAACATCAGAAAAATGCACATACAAGCATTGAACTCATGATTCAAGATAATATACTTTAATTACTATATTCACTTTATATTTTAAAATAATAGCTTTATCCTAGGCTTCTTTATCAATAAGAAGCGATATCAATGCCAAAATCATTATCCACTATCCAAGAAGTAAAAAAAAATAGTTTTATTTTCACCAAAGAAAATGCCCTGCCGAGTGATCTCTGTAACGAAATGATAAAACGTTTTGAGGATAATACAGATGATCAATATCAAGGTCGCGTCGGTCAATTGGCTAACGAAGATCAAAGTATTAAAAAATCAACCGATCTGGTTGTTAGCAATAAAGCCCATTGGGTCGATATCGATAAAGCACTATTTCATTCTTTAGGGATGGCGATACGAGAATTTAGAGAAGCCTACCCTTATTTTAAAGGCGCCTTCAAAGATAGTGGTTATGCTATCCAACGAACCAACCCTGGGGAACATTACCATTGGCACATTGATGGCGGTAGCCATGAATTTATGAACCGTCAATTAGTCGCAGTCTGGTACTTAAATGATGTTGCTGGCCCAGGCGGTGAAACAGAATTTTCTTTTCAAAATGTAAAAATCACACCTGAGAAAGGCAAATTAGTATTATTCCCTCCTTTTTGGACTCATGAACACCGAGGCGTTACCCTTGAAAAAGGCGTAAAATATATCGCAACTACTTGGGTCATATTTGCTTAGTTCAATTAGCTACACTTCAATTGATGATTTGATGACATGCGCTGCTTGTGCCGGTAAAAAATATTGGTAATAAACAGCGCTATGTAACGGAGTTGTTATATTGTAATTAATATCATAAAGTGCAAAATATTCTTTCGCCAACATTGGGCTCAACTCTTTTCTGGAAACAATTTCGAGTAATTTTGCATTCATTAACATTGCAGGTAAATTACTGGATATTTGTTTTTTTTCATTAATAATATCATTTGGCAGGTTTGTATTTTTTTCTGGCTTGGTAAAAACCTGGCTTAATAAACCAACAGTATAATACCCCGTTGGTGTTAACACCTCGCAATTATTATCGGTCATTAATTGTATGATATCCGGTAACGCAACGGCTGTTCGGATACCTTCCTTAATTGTAGTAGCACGTAGCGCTAAATGATGCGCTGTAAAACCATAGATTTGATTCCAGTGTTGAATAATTTGCTCTGGAGAAGATGCTTGAGATTGATCAACAAAAACCCTTATAACTTGCCCATTAGATAACATTTTATATAATGGATAAGCGCTCCAACCATCATTAAACAAATAAAATTTTTCGGTTGAAATTTGTGGGTGATTATAACCGTATTCAGTAATCAAAAATTTAGCCACTTTTTTTGCACTATCATTTTTAGATGAGCCACACCTAATCGCAATATGATCAAAGTGAATTATCCAGCCCTGTGTTTTTGCAATTTGCAATAATGCTAGATCAGAATGACTATAAAGTAATGATTCAATCGACTTTAAAGCGGCATAACAATCAAGCTTCTTAACAAAATCGACTATTAATAACACATCTTCATCTTGAATACTTTCTATAGCATTATTAAAAATTGTATTTAAAAAATCATCTGAATAACTGGAATTTAATATGATTAAATTTGAAATATCATTTTCAAACTTATACTCTTTCCTTATTTTCCAATAAACATTGATTAACTCTGCTATAGAACTCACTCCTTGAAAATAATTCACAGCAATATCATTACACACCACAGATTCAAACGGCGTTAAATTCAGGCTAATTAATGCTCCCTGAGTATTTTTGATTTTAACAGTTTCTTGATTTTTATCATCAATTAACCATTGCTTATCGTTATCGAGCAAAATTAATTCATCAATTAATAATTGAGCAAATTTTGTATATTTATCAGACATAGTCAAAATCAAATTAAATGCATATACTTAAAGCATAGTATCCCTTAGAGTTAAATTCATGGTGATTATGTGACAAAATTTAATGTTTTAGTACTCGGTTGCGGAAAAATTGGTTCATTGATTTCTTGCTTATTAAGTTCAAGTAGTGATTACAATATTCATTTAGCCGATATCGATCACGAACAAGTTCAATCGACCATCACAAAATACACATTAAAAAATTGCACTGCAATAACAATAGATGCAACTAATGAACAACAGCTACTAGAATTAATGTCAGCAACGAATTTTAATGCTGTAATATCAAGTTTACCGTTCTTTTGTAATACATTTGTTGCCAATGCTGCCGCTAAAACCAATACTGCCTATTTTGATTTAACAGAAGATGTTGAAGTAACCAAGCATGTAAAAAATATAAGCTTAAATTTAGACACACCATTTATTCCTCAATGTGGTCTTGCTCCTGGTTTTATCAGTATTGCAGCTCAATCATTAATTGAAAAATTTGACTCATTGCAATCAGTAAAAATGCGTGTTGGCGCATTACCAATAAATCCAAATAATGCATTAAAATATTCATTAACATGGTCTACTGATGGTTTAATTAATGAGTACGGTAATATTTGCTATGGCATTGAAGATGGTAAGCCAATAGCCCTACTACCTCTTGAAGGTTATGAAACCATATCAGTTGATGGTTTAATTTATGAGGCATTTAATACCTCGGGCGGGCTTGGGACTTTAGCCGACACCTATAACAACAAAGTTACTACCATGAATTATAAAACCATACGCTACCCTGGACATTGTGAACAAATTAAATTATTGATGAATGATCTTAAATTAAACAAAGATCGAGACACGTTAAAACGAATTCTTGAAAATGCAGTTCCAAAAACAAAACAAGATGTAGTATTAATCTACGTATCAGTAATCGGTGGCAAAGATGATATTTTACTTGAAGATAACTATGTAAAAAAAGTTTATCCTAAACAAATTAACAATATTGATTGGTCGGCCATTCAAATCACAACAGCCGCAGGAATATGTAGTGTTGTTGATTTAGTCTTATCTAATATTAATAACTACAAAGGATTTGTAACACAAGAAAGTTTTTCTTTAGAGAAAATTATAGAAAATCGGTTTGGTCAGTATTATTCCTAACTTAATAGATTAATAGCCACAAATAAAAATAAAGAGTATAAAATGGAATTGTTACACAAATTAAACATTACTGAATTAAATACTGGGTTTAATTCTGGCGCATGCACTGGACCAAATTGGTTGCAACAAGATGATAATAATTTAATCGAATCTATTAATCCAAGCACAGAAAAAACTATTGCATCAATTTCCTGTGCTACTCAAATAAATTACGAAGAAATTATAAAAAACAGCCAACAAGCACAACAATTTTGGCGAATTCAACCGGCACCATTGCGCGGTGAGTTTATTCGAAATATCGGCAATGAGTTACGCTTACACAAGAGCTATTTAGGCAATTTAATCGCACTCGAAATGGGAAAGATAAAACAAGAAGGTGATGGCGAAGTTCAAGAAATGATTGACATAGCAGATTTTGCGGTTGGTCAATCACGCATGTTATACGGCAAAACAATGCATTCAGAACGTCCTCAACATAGAATGTATGAGCAATGGCATCCTCTTGGTGTTGTTGGCGTTATCAGTGCATTTAATTTTCCTATGGCCGTTTGGGCTTGGAATGCTTTTATTGCTAGCATTTGTGGTAATACCGTTATATGGAAACCCTCATCACAAGTGCCATTATGTGCTATTGCCGTTCAAAATATTTGCAATAAAGTTATGAAAGATATGGGCTATAGTGGTTTGTTTTCATTGTTTATTACCAATAACAATACTGATGCTGAACTATTTGTGGCAGATAAACGCATTAATTTAATATCATTTACTGGATCAACTAGCACAGGTCGTAGAGTTAATTCGATTGTCGCGAATCGACTTGGACGAAGCTTGTTAGAATTAAGCGGTAATAACGCCATTATATTAGACGAAACCGCCGATTTAAAATTAGCAATTCCTGGTATTGTGTTTGGAGCCGCTGGCACTAGTGGGCAACGTTGCACAACAACAAGACGGTTATTTATTCATTACAGTATTTATCCTAATGTCATTAAACAATTAATTAATGCCTATCAACAAATAAAAATAGGTGATCCACTTGAAAATGGAGTACTTATGGGGCCACTCATAAACGCTAATGCCATTAACAAATTCAAAGAAACCATTTCAACAATAAAAAATGATGATGGTGAAATACTGTTTGGTGGAAAAATATTAGATACCAACGGGTTTTACGTCGAACCAACGATTGTTGCTCTACATCATAATGCTAGTGCAGTGTTACAAGAAACTTTCGCACCGATTTTATATATAATGCCCTATCAAAGTATTCAAGATGCAATAGCCATGCAAAACGAAGTTTCACATGGTTTATCCTCGGCAATATTTACCAATAATTTCAAAACCGCAGAATTATTTTTATCTTCAATTGGAAGCGACTGCGGCATTGCCAATGTCAACATTGGCACATCGGGTGCTGAGATTGGTGGTGCCTTTGGAGGGGAAAAAGATACCGGTGGTGGCCGCGAAGCAGGTTCGGATAGTTGGAAACAGTATATGAGGCGTCAAACTAATACTTGTAACTGGGGTAATGAACTACCATTGGCTCAGGGTATCAAGTTTGAATTATAAAGTTTTTACTTCAGAGCCAACTCTAAATTAACATTATTTTTATTTATTTCAATATTATTTAAAGTCATCTTATTTAGTTCGTGCTTAAACTGTTTGCCTTTTAAGCGATGAATTGGATATTTATTAAATTTCTTTTGCAATACAGGAATTAAAGATTTTTCAATTTGTGCAATTTTTCTGGCATTAATATTTTTTGAATTTAATATTCGCAGCTTAATATCCTTTAATGATATTTTACCAGATTTTGGTAAGTATTTTAGAGAACCGGATAAAGTTACTTTTCCTTTATAAACAGATTTAAAAATATTTCTATTAGCTCTTCTTTTCTTTTCGGCTAAACTTAAATCAAGATTTATTGCAACGTGTTCCCAACCTTCTTTCAAAATCACTTTAGGGTTTTTTAAATTAATATTCACCTGAGTGCTTGAATGCGATAGCGGAAAAGAGCGATTGACGGAACGTTGTATTTGCTTAAAACTTAGCTGGATCGTTTCACTGCTCGATAAAACACCATTATTGCCAATAGCATTAATCGCTAAAAAAATAAGAAATAAAGCTCCCGCTACAATCAAACCGAGTTGCAGTTGATTCTTTGTCATAATGTATACTCCCTTTTAACTATCGGACCTAAGCGTCTATCTTTAATTAACTTTTCAAATTGAATCATCAAATAAAGTATGTTTTTTTAATTTGTAATCGTGTAATGTTATCCATTACAGCAATTTAACACTATTACTATTAAATGTACTGTGCTTTACTTAATAGTAATAGAAATAAACTTAAACAGTTGAAGTTCCGGTATAAAAAGTAACCAAATTTAATCTATTTTCATAATTATAAAGTGTATAATAATTAGTCTAAGTATCATGATCAAATTCTATAATAAAAAAAGCTCTACTTTTGTCATCCCTTTTTCAATGTTGGTGTTTTTTTTAAACCTCAGTATTTTAAATGCCGAACCTAAAACTACAAACAATAATACTGACAAAAATTCAAACATTTCAAATTATCCAACCTTAACTGATGATCAAGCTGCAATGACTGTTGAAGAACTTTTAAACGATGCTGACTTACTATTGCCTGCCACTAATAAGGACAAAAAAATAAACAACTCAGAGGCCGAGTCTTACGATGATGGTGAAGAGTACTCTGCACCTGAAGAAATAAATTTTGATGACGATTTTGTCATACCGGAGTTTGCGCAAAAATTACTGGATAAATCCTATCCAAATTATTATCCCCCTAGTGGTAAGTTATTTGGTTTTATGCGCCGTCATTTATTAAAACGTGGTGATTCTCCAAAACCATGGACCATCGAAGATGATTTTAACGGCGACGATAAACCGGATTGGGCGGCTTTAATGGTCAATAAAAATAAACAACTCGATGTTATTGTTATTTACTCAGAAGAAGATAACTACCGCTTAGAAGTATTGTATGAAGGCGCAGGAGTAGATAACGATTCAATTAAGATTGCATTGAGCCAAGAAAAGCCTGGTGATAAAGTTGGAGCATCATATAATAATAAACCCGGAAAATTTAGAACCGCTACACTCGAGTTTCCGGGTATCAATATTATGTATTATACTAAATCCAGTTCGTTATTTTTCTGGCATAAATATTATTTTGATGAATTATTAACTTCTAAATAGTATCAGACAATCGAGTACCATTTGAAAGTACCAGTTCTGTTTCCATCATTTCACCATTTCCATCAATATGGACATCCACTACATCCGGCATAGTGTGTAATATATAACCAACCATCATATTTAATAAATTTTGATTGTCATTATGTATTGCGGCCATTATTTTATCTGCTGCAATTTGACAGCGTTGTATTTTATTTGGATTTTCAACCCAACTACGGCTCATCTGCCAGCCTTTATCCATATCCGCATTCATTTTATTAAAAAAGTCTTTTGCTCCATAAAGAATATCATCAGGAACTTCAACTGGAACTTGCTTATCATCAACAAAAACTTTTAATTTCATTTAAAACCTCAGTAAATTACAATTCGAGTTCTATTAAAACTCGAATAAGACAAAACACTATGTTAATACAAATACCCAGCTTATTAAGTCAACAACAACTAAGCGCCATTCAAAATATGCTAAATTCAGCTGAATTTATTGATGGTAAACTCTCAGCAGGCAAAATGGCTGAAACAGTTAAGCTAAATCAAGAAATTGCTTCTAGCAACCCTGTTTTGAATCAATTAAACAAAATTGTTATGAACAGCCTGGTAAAACATACTACATATATCGGTGCTACTTTCCCAAAAAGTATTGCAAGCCCATTCTACGCAAAATATACCAGAGGCATGGCCTATGGTGATCATATTGATGATCCGCTGATGGGTAGCCAGGGACAACATTATCGTACTGATATTTCAATTACTATTTTCCTCAACTCACCTTCTGATTACGATGGTGGTGAGTTAGTAATTAATGATAAATTTGGTCAACAACACGTTAAGCTTAATGCCGGTGACGCTGTTATGTACCCTTCATCAAGTATCCATCACATTAATCAAGTTACCGCTGGTGAAAGGTTAGTCGCTGTTACATGGGCGCAAAGCATGGTCAGATCAACTGAGCAACGTGCTTTATTATATGAACTAGGACAAGCGCGAGATCAACTACTTTTGGACAATCCAGATTCAGAAATAACAACGCAGATCAATAATAGCTATGCAAACTTACTTAGAATGTGGGCTGATATATAAAACTATAAAAAAGGCCGCTTAGAGCGGCCTTTTAAATCTGATGGATAAGCAAACTTATGCTTCAGAACCTTTTTCTTCATGAGCCATTGCATTTACTTTTGCGGCTAATTCAGAATATTTTTCACGGTATTGATCAAGAACATGACCTGACTCAGGAGTGTAATAATCTTTCATATCAACACCATCTTTATGTTCAAAATCAATAAATTTCTTTTGCATTGCTAACATTTCTTTAATTAGATCTTGCTTGCTGCTCATTCCAATATCCTCATATTTCTACACTCACCCTATATATAAGTCATAATTTTATAAATAAATTATAAACATTACAGTGAGTATGGGCCAAAATTTCTATGAGCATGACTTTATCAAGCCCATTATCATGCTGAAATATCCCATTAGGTCTATATCAACATACACTTATTTAGATTGTGTAATTAATAACCACCTTTGCGGGTACTTTGTGGCATACCACCAATTTTACGACCTTGCTTAGATGGCATTCCTGGGAATAAATCATACATATATTTAGAATTTACTTTCTTACCCCATTTTTTGCCCATATCTTTTGTGATATTGCGCTCATTAGGTTCTGTACCTGGGCTTTCTGCATGTTCATCTCGCAAATACCTAACGACATCCCAATGCTCTTCAGTCATGGTGACACCTTCTTGCTCTGCAATTTTTGCAGCTAATGCTTCAGTCCAGTCGTTGAATTCAACTAAAAAACCCTTATCTGTAACTTCTACTGTTTTACCATCTGCTTCTAGTGTTGGCATAATATAATACTCCTTACTTTAAATTTACTTAAAACGTCTTAATAATTAAACGCTGTTTATTAACGAACAAGATACATATCTATAAATCTTTGGTTTGCACTTTCTCTGATTCTGCATCAACAGCAATAATACCTTTATGAGCCATAAACAAGCCGCAACCAAATAAACGTCCTGTACTCAATCCTTGCTGCTGAAGTAGCACAGATTCTTCTGACTCTAAGTCAGCAATCATTAAACTGCGAGTTGACATCACTTTGTTCAACAATTTATGTTGGTGACATTTTCCGCACAGCATTTTTCGTACTTTGATCCCCATTTCAGAAAGCTGTCGCTGAATATTTTTCAAAAAGGCCGCTTCATCATCACTTTGAGTTATTACATAACGAGCAAAGACAATGGGGGACTTTGTTAATTTTCTAGATGCGGATTCTCTAATATCAAGCTCATAGCCGTCAACACTTATTGTCATACCATGTAGCTTTTGAGCATCATTTAATCTATTTTTTGGTAAGCGAAGCTGTAATTTAGTTCGTTTTGACAAATATAACACTTCATTCTCAGAAATTTCTGGACGAATCCAGCCATTTCCAGATTCTGCCGCATGAATTAGATGAATTCCAGCTAATGGTTCAGCTTCTAACCAAGGCAAAGCTTTGCATAACGCACTGGACAATGCTTGAGCATGATCCAAGGGTATAGTCTTACAATTAATTTTAAATACCAAATCCTGTACATCATCAGGTACTTGATATTCCGGTTTTGACTTCTTTTCTTCTTCCCAATACATCATTTTGGTCGAACGCTGGTAAAAATTGCTTCCAATTTTTCTTCCCAATTTTCAGGCGTATCTAAAAAAGGTGGTTTCACATCCATTTGAAAAAAAATCTCGCCATCGCTTGCTCGTTGTTGAATCACCTTAGTCAATTCATCAAAATTTTGTAATTGATGATTCTGTAATAACACTTCGCTTAACCACAACATATTTAGATATCTCTTTAATTTAATTTTTAATTAGTTGGACGCGTTCATTGTAACGCGCTCGAAGTAATTCTCTTTTGTTACTGGTAACACTATTATCGATCGAGTCGTCAAATGCAGTACGATTATGTAATACATTATTACAAAGTAATCCCTGACCCGCTTCTAGTTTATATTTAAAAATATACTTTGAATGAGTTTTAAGTATATTATTAATTGCAGCTACAGCCTTAGTCACTAACTCATTATCTTTCCATGCAATACTTCGAGTACGCGCAGTATAACGCATGTGAAGTTTACCCGTTCGTTCATCAATAGTAAAAACTGGCCCTGATTGCTGTTCACGAATTTTCACACCATTTTCAATATTTTCTGGAATTGTTAGAACATTTGATTCCATTAAAATCTTTATGTACTCTGGGTTTTCATCGCGTAATAAAATATAAATAATTTCTGGATCGATTAAATTATTATAACCACCTGAATTCGCAGCTTGAGAACAATGAAGAATGAAACTTCTTATTGTATTATCAAGCGAATTATAATATCCATCAGTATGCCAGCTTATTGGTTTATTGGTGTATGGAATATAATTCTTATTACGTCCTGCATCAATTACTGTAATCTTGCTAACATTTTTTTCACCAGAGCATAAATTGCCATCTATACTATATAAGCCAAACCTCGCAACAAAGTTACATAACTCAGATGGTGAAACTGCACTTGGTTTATTGAGTGAATAAATAGCCATATTAAATTTATTGAGACAATTGAGTATATTTTCTATCTCAACGTCAGTCAGTAAATTAAAATCATTTATAGCAACCAGCAACTCATTAGTCGGCACAGGGTAAAACGAAAGCTTTTCATTTCGCCATTGTTGGTAAGCCTCAGTATTCGATAAATCAAAGTGAGGACTCAAATGTAATTGTTCTAAAGCCATAACTATATCGTAGTCTGATGCATTAATAACCAATATAAGTTATTATTTCATATCAGTTTTGTGCGTTTCAAAATTAGTATATTACTAGATTATTAATAATTTTCATCAATACTAGTAAAAATGAAATTATTCATGATTTGCGGCAATAGCAAAATAGCAACTTGAGGATAGAATCGAATTTATATTAAGTTCACTTCTTATCTAACTGTTATTTATATATTTTTAATTTTTAAAAAGTCTAAATTTACTTATATCGTAATAAATTTATCAAATTACACATATCCCAATAGTAATAGATAATTAAGCAGTTACCCCCCTTTGGTACGGTTCTCAATACAAGTTTCGCGTCCTAAAATCCTTTGAATTCAGGAAAGTATGACTTAATTGTCCCTTTTCAATGCAATGTGAAAAAGAGAAACAGTTAACAGGTTTAAAATAACTTAGATTTGTTAGTAAATTTAATTGCCGGCAGGATCGAGAACATCTCATCCACTAAGGAGAAAAAAATGGCCAAACAATTTGATACGCCAATGTTAGATGAATTAGAAAACGGCCCTTGGCCAAGTTTTATTTCTGGTTTCAAACGATTACGTGATGATCACCCAGAAAAAAGAATTAATGAAATGGCTAATTCACTTTTGGGTCAATTAGAACATTCTTATGAAACACGTAAAGGGTATTGGAAAGGCGGTACCGTGAGTGTGTTTGGTTATGGTGGTGGTATTATTCCACGTTTCTCTGAAGTGGCGGATGCATTTGTAGCTTCAAAAGAATTTCACACATTGCGTGTACAACCTAGCCCAGGTAACTACTACACAACTGACATGTTACGTCAATTAGGTGATAGCTGGGAAAAATATGGTTCAGGTTTGGTAACATTTCATGGTCAAACTGGTAACATTATGTTTATTGGTACAGACACTGAAAATGTTCAACATTTCTTTGATGAAGTTAATGATTATGGTTGGGATCTTGGTGGTGCCGGCCCTTGTGTTCGTACTGCAATGTCTTGTGTTGGTGCGGCTCGTTGTGAACAATCCTGTGCTAACGAACATAAACTTCAACGTTTACTCGTAAACAACTTTACTGATGACGTTCATCGTCCTGCTCTGCCTTACAAATTCAAATTCAAAATTTCAGGTTGCCCAAATGATTGTCAAAATGCAATTGAACGTTCTGATTTTGCAGTGATTGGTACATGGCGTGATGACATGAAGATTGACCAAGCTGAAGTTAAAAACTTTGTTGCTAAAAAAGGTCGTCAATATGTTATTGATAACGTAACTTCACGTTGCCCTACTGACTGTATGACTCTATCTGACAATGATGAATTAACAGTTGATAACCGTAACTGTGTGCGTTGTATGCATTGCTTAAATGTTATGACTAAAGCTTTATCTCCTGGTGATGATCATGGTGTTACTATTCTGATTGGTGGTAAACGTACACTGAAAATTGGTGACATGATGGGTACGGTTGTTATTCCTTTCTGGAAAATGGAATCAGATGAAGACTACGAAAAAATCGTTGAGCTTGCAGAAGAAATTATTGATTTCTGGGCTGAAAATGGTCTTGAGCATGAACGTACAGGTGAAATGATTGAACGTATCGGTTTAGTAAACTTCCTTGAAGGTGTTGGTGTAGATGTTGATCCTAATATGATCGGCAGCCCACGTCAAAGCTCTTACATTCGTATGGATGGCTGGGATGAAGAAGCTGAAGCTTGGTTCAACAATAAAATGGAAGCTGCAGGTTAATCGCAGTTTTTCTCACGAAAAATTAATTAAAAAGTATTTAGGAGATTTTAAATGGCTCAAGTTGAAATGCGCTCACCTATTGAGTCTGGTTGTCCTGATGGATTCCAGTACATGCACCCAACAATGCGTAAAAACTTTGGACAGTGGAAATATCATGAAGATCCACAACCAGGTGTTTTACTGCACGTATCAAAAAACAATGACAAATTGTGGACTGTAAAGTGTGCAACTCAACGTATTTTAGATATTTACACATTACGTAAATTATGTGATATCGGCGACAAATTTGCAGACGGATATATTCGTTTCACTATTCGTTCTAATGTTGAATACATGATCAAAGACGAAGCAAAATTAAAACCATTAATCGATGCTATTAACGATGCTGGTTTTATTATTGGTGGTACTAAAAACTCTGTTGCTATGATGTCTCATACACAAGGTTGGTTACACTGCGATATTCCAGGAACAGATGCTTCCGGTGTTGTTAAAGCAATGATGGACGAATTAATTGATGACTTTAAAGAATGTAACATGCCTAACCGTGTGCATATTACAACTTCTTGTTGTCAAATTAACTGTGGTGGACAAGGCGATATTGCTATTAATGTTCAGCACACCAAGCCACCAAAAATTAATCATGACTTAGTTGCAAATGCTTGTGAACGTCCAACTGTTGTTGCTCGTTGCCCTGTTGCCGCTATTCGACCTGCAATGGTTAATGGTAAACCTTCTTTAGAAGTTGATGAAAAGAAATGTATTTGTTGTGGTGCATGTTTCCCTCCTTGCCCTCCAATGCAAATCAATGATGCTGAGCATTCTAAATTAGCAATCTGGGTTGGTGGTAATCACTCAAATGCACGTAGCAAACCTAGCTTCCAAAAATTAGTCGCTGCTGGTATCCCTAACAATCCACCAAGATGGCCTGAAGCAACCGCTATCGTAAAAAATATCTTAGCGTCATATAAAGCAGATGCTAAAGATTGGGAACGTATTAATGACTGGATTGATCGTATCGGTTGGCCTCGTTTCTTTGAACTAACTGACTTACCATTCACCAAGTATCACATTGATAACTGGCGTGGTGCGCGAAGCAGCTTAAACGCTTCGACTCATATCCGCTTTTAAGACAGGGGATCACGATGAAGTTAGGTATTCAAATTAATGAAGGACCCTACACGCATGAAGCTTCTACCACAGCATACAATTTTTGTGTTGCTGCGCTAGAAGCCGGCCACGAAATCTTTCGTGTGTTCTTTTATCATGACGGTGTAAATAACGGCACTCGTTACACTACTCCGCCTCAAGACGATAGAAATATCGTCGCAGGTTGGTCTGAGCTAGCTGAGAAATACAAACTGGATTTAGTAGTTTGTGTTGCAGCTGCGCAACGACGCGGTATTGTTGATGAGGGTGAAGCCCAACGTAACGGTAAAGATGGCAATAACATTGCTGACGGTTTCCGTATTTCTGGCTTAGGTCAATTAGTAGAAGCAGGCATCGAATGCGATCGTCTGGTTGTATTTGGCGATTAATAGGAGCAAATTATGTCAGCAATTAAAAAGTTCATGTTTGTTAATCGTAAAGCACCACACGGTACTATTTATGCCTGGGAAGCTTTAGAAGTTGTTTTGATTAGTGCCGCATTTGATCAAGATGTTAGTATCGCATTCGTAGGTGATGGTGTTTACCAATTACTAACAAATCAAGATACATCTGAACTTGGTACTAAAAACTTTTCACCAACATTTAAAGCGTTAGGTGACTACGATATTAACAAATTGTACATCGAGCAAGAATCTTTAGACGAACGTGGTCTGACTTTAGAAGATATTATGCCTCTAAAGTATGAAGACGAAGATGATGATTGGGCTGAAAAAGATTCAATCAAAGTTGTATCATCTGCAGAACTTGCAAAAATATTCGATGAACAAAATGTTGTTTGTAGCTTTTAAGGAAGGATTTTAATATGGCAATGTTACATATAGTAAACAAATCCCCTTTTGACGGTGATTCACTAAAAGCATGTATTCGTCTAGCAATATCAGGTAGTTCTGTATTGTTAACAGAAGATGGTGTTTACGGTGCAATGAAGGGTTCTACTTGCAGTGATGCTGTAAGTAATTCAATGAAAGAAACCAGTTTTTATGCGCTTGGTCCAGATTTAAAAGCCAGAGGCGTAACAGAAGATAAACTGATTGATGGTGTCAAAGTTGTCGATTACACAGGTTTTGTAAACCTTGTAATTGAAAATGATAACCTTCAATCCTGGTTGTAATTTTAATTTTAAATATAACTCTTAACTTAGGAGAGAGCACCATGGCAATTGAAGTAAATGGTAAATCACTTGAAACTGATGAAGAAGGTTACTTAGAAAATCGTGACGAATGGGAGCCTGATTGTGCTACCGTTATGGCTAAAATTGATGATTGTGAATTATCAGACAGCCACTGGGAAGTTATTAACTTCTTGCGTGAGTATTATGAAGAATATCAAATTGCACCAGCTGTTCGAGTGTTAACAAAAGCAATTGGTAAAAAATTAGGTAAAGACAAAGGTAATAGTAAATATTTATATGAATTATTTCCTTATGGTCCTGGTAAACAAGCGTGTAAATATGCTGGTCTTCCAAAACCAACTGGTTGTGTGTAACTCATTTAGTTAAACACTATCATCTGGCTGGGGGGACTAGCTAATCTAAATTAGTACCCCAGTTTTTTTACTCATATAAATTGTGAGCAATAGGGATTTTTCGTATGTCATCTGTGAGTGTTATTTTTGCGTTTTTGTTTTACGCTGCAACAGCTGTTTTATTACTTGGTCTGGCTTATAAAATTAAGCGTTATACCAGTATTCCTGCACCCTTAAAAATTCCAACAATGCCAGCGCCGATGACGCAGTCAGGTGTTGTTTTTAGAATGTTTCGAGAAGTTGCATTCTTTGAAAGTTTGTTTAAATCCAATAAATGGATATGGCTATTTGGCATACTGTTTCATTTAGGTATGTTATTAGTTCTACTTCGTCACTTTCGCTATTTCACCGACCCAGTCTGGTTATGGGTTGATTTGATCCAACCATTTGGTATCTACGCATCCTTTGCAATGCTTGCTGGTCTGTTAGGCTTGTTAACAAGACGTATTGTGGTTGAACGAATTCGCTATATTACATCCCCATCTGATATTTTAATGCTGTTACTATTAATTAGCATTGCTGGTACTGGGGTTGCAATGAAGTTTATATGGAACACCGACATCGTTGCTGTTAAAAACTTTTTTATCGGTTTACTAACATTGAACTTCCAGTCATTACCAAGTGGCTTTACTGGTGATACTATTCTAAGTGTACACTTGAGTTTAGTGGCAGTATTAATGCTAGTTTTTGCCTTCAGTAAATTACTGCATGCGCCGGGTGTTTTCTTTAGCCCTACTAGAAACCAAGTTGATAACTCACGTGAAAAACGTCATGTATCAGATTGGGCATTAAATCTTGATGCAGAAAAAAATAAAGTAAAAGCACCAAATTAATTTCAAAGCCTATTATATAAGCTAAGAAAAAGGACAGAGGATTCAGAAGTGGCAGATTTTGAAACACCAAAAATAACTGAATATCCAATCATACCTTCACTTGTTGAAGGTGCGATGGCACATAGTTCACCGTATATCGCAAAACCTAAGTTCCAAGAACCTTTAGGTTACCCTGGTGAGCTTGTTGATAATTGGAAAGAAGTTGCTATAAACAAACTTGGCGAACTTACTAATAAGTATCGTTCATTAGCTGTATTTTTAGATTCATGTGTGAAATGTGGTGCTTGTACAGATAAGTGTCATTATTTCTTAGGTACGTCTGATCCTAAAAATATGCCTGTTGCTCGACAAGATTTACTTCGAAAGGTCTACCGTCGATACCACACTCCTGCTGGTAAATTCTTCGGCAAACTGGGTATGCCGGGTATTGTTGGAGCTGCGGAATTAACAGAAGACGTTATTAACGATTGGTATTCGTACTTTCACCAATGTTCACAATGTCGTCGTTGTTCAGTGTATTGCCCTTACGGTATTGATACTGCAGAAATCTCAATGGCCGGTAGAGAAATTTTAGCCGATATTGGTAAAGGGCAAAAATACTGTAATGAAATTATTGCAAAAGTATTCAAAATTGGTAATAACTTAGGACTTCCTGAACCTGCTCTGGCTGATACTTTAGAAGGTCTAGAAGAAGAAGTCGAAGAAGATACTGGTGTAAAAGTTAAATTCCCATTAGATCAAAAAGGTGCTGATATATTATTAGTTACCCCTTCTGCTGATTTCTTTGCCGAACCTCATGTTGATGGTTTAATTGGTTACGCTAAAGTATTTCACGAAGCCGGTTTATCATGGACTGTAAGTTCACATGCTAGTGAAGCAGCTAACTTTGGTATGTTTATTGGTAGTTATGAAAACATGCAGAATGTTGCCATGCGTATTCGTGAAGCTGCTATCGATCTTGGCGTTAAACGAATCGTTTTTGGTGAGTGTGGCCATGCTTGGCGTGTTGCATATTCATTCTTAAATACCTTAGCTGGGCCATTCGACTTCCTTGATCCTAACTACCCTGTGCCACAACATATTTGTGAAGTGACAGATGGATTAATTAAAGAAGGCAAACTCAAGTTTAATAAAGAAGAAAATGATCACATGAGCTTAACATTTCATGACTCATGTAATGTTGCTCGTGGTTCACGCATGGGTAACGAACCAGGTGGTCAATTTACAATTCCACGTAGAGTCATTAAAGCGGTTTGTAATAATTTCCATGATATGGATTCAACAACCATCGGCGAAGGAACCTTCTGCTGTGGTGGTGGTGGTGGACTATTAACTGACGATTTAATGGAAATCAGAGTTAAAGGTGCCCTACCGCGAATGTCGGCTTTAGAAAAAGTCGTTAAAGAAGAAGGCGTAACACACATGGCAGCAATATGCGCCATTTGTAAAAGTCAATTCACGAAAGTACTACCTTATTATGGTATGACCATGGATCAAATAGTCAGTGTTCATCAATTAGTAAGTAACGCAATTATTTTGGAAGGTGCAACTGAGGATTAAAAGTACTTACTTTTATTTTAATAAGCGCTAACGAAAACAATTTTAATAAACGCAAATTTGAATTAACAACAGGAGAAGCAGCATGTCAACATCTTCTAAAGATATGCAAGATAAGAACCTTAATTACCGTCGTTACGAAGAAGGTGATCATGAATGGGGTAATTGGCAGGACATGATTTTTAAAGAGGATACTTCTTATAAGTGTCCTACCTACGTTAACCGTACTCCTCCTTGTCAAGGTAGCTGCCCATCCGGTGAAGATATCCGTGGTTGGTTACAAATTGTAAACGGCATTGAAAAGCCACCAGGTGACATGACTATGGAAGAATATGCTTTTCGTCGTTCTACTGCCTCTAACCCGTTTCCTTCAATCATGGGTCGCGTCTGCCCTGCTCCATGTGAAGATGGTTGTAACCGTAATGAAGTTGAAGATCACGTTGGTATAAACTCTGTTGAACAATTTATTGGTGATTCTGCTTTAGAAGCAGGTCATACATTTGCAGCTGCTACCAAAAAATCAGGTAAAAAAGTTGCTATCATCGGTGGTGGACCTGGTGGTCTTGCAGCAGCATATCAATTACTGTTAGTTGGTCATGACGCTACAATCTTTGATGATCGTAAACACCTTGGTGGTATGATGCGTTATGGTATTCCTGGATATCGTACTCCTCGTGATGTTCTTGATGGTGAAATCAACCGTATCATCGATATGGGTGTTGAACTGAAGATGGAAACTAAAGTTGGTGTTGATATCTCTTTAGCTGACATCGAAAAAGAATACGATGCTGTTTTATGGGCTATTGGGGCTCAAAATGGTCGTGGCTTACCAATAGACGGCTTCGAAGAAGCAGGCAATTGTATAAGTGGTATAGCTTTCCTATCAGCATTTAATGAAGGCCGTTTAACCGTTGCTACTGAAAAAGTGATTGTTATTGGTGGTGGTGATACTTCTATCGATGTGGCATCCGTAGCCCGTCGTCTGGGACACATTAACAGTGTCAATGAAAAAGATCGCCCAGAAAACATTGTGTTAGGACATACAGCTCATGATGTTGCTTCCTCTGCTGTTCGTGAAGGTGCCAATGTTATTTTAATGAGTCGTGCTCCAATTGAAAAAATGAATGCTGCTGAGCATGAAATTACAGATGCACTTCGTGAAGGTGTCTCGGTGCAAGGTTGTTTAAGCCCTATTTCAGTTGTTCATGGTGCTGATGGTCGTGCAACGCATTTACGTGTAATTAAATTAGAGGCTGATGGCAAAACACCTATCGACGGTTCTGAATACGATATCGAAGCTGACTTAATCGTTTCTGCGATTGGACAAACCGGTGATATGACTGGCTTTGAAGATTATGGTAATGAAAAAGGCTTAATGGATGCCGATCAACATTATCAAATGCCGGGTAAACCTGGTCACTTTGTATGTGGTGATATTATTCGTCCTCACTTATTAACTACAGCTATTGGTCAAGCCGCTATCGCTGTTGAATCTATTGATCATTATTTCAATAATCAAGAATTAAAGAAACGCCCTAAAGTTGATAAACACGTTTTTAACATGTTAGGTAAAATGCAAGAAGCTGGCGTATATCCTGAAAAAGAATATGATCATACTTACACTCTTGGTACAGACAGTGATGATTTTGCAGTTCATAACTACGAAGATCGTTCAGCTCATGAAATCATTCCTTCAGATAAACTATTTTTGGGTCATTTTGAGTATAGTGATCGAGTTAAGCGTAATGATAAACCAGTAAGTTCAGCGGATGTTATTGGAAACTTTAACGAACGTATGGACGGACTTGCAACTGAACAAGCTGTTGAAGAAGCTAATCGTTGTATGAGTTGTGGTATGTGTTTTGAATGTGATAACTGTGTAATTTACTGCCCACAAGATGCTATTTTTCGTGTTAAGAAAGGTGAAAATACCTTAGGACGTTATGTAGATACTGACTATAGCAAATGTGTAGGTTGTCATATATGTGAAGACGTATGTCCTACTGGTTATATTGATATGGCAATGGGCGAATAAGTAAAGCGGAAATTACAAATGCAAATTCATTCTAAAATTGTTACAGCAATACTTGGGATAGCACTTGTGCTACCCCTATCTCCTACCTATGCAGGAGATAGTAATGGACCTGTTATACCTAAAGCGACAAAAAGTGCAGGTAAAGATAAATGTGTTTTACCTGTCGCTGAAATGCGTCGTAATCACATGGAACATATACTACACCAACGCGACGCAACAGTTCACGAAGGTATTCGAACCAAGCAGTTTAGCTTAACAGAATGTGTCAATTGTCACGTCCCTGTTAAACCTGAAGGACAGGAAATTCGAGTAACTAGTAGCGAACATTTTTGCAATAGTTGCCATAGCTATACAGCTGTTAGTATTGATTGTTTTCAATGTCACAACGATCAACCAACTACTAATCCGTATTCAGCTAAAAAGAATGATTTAACTACTCATAAATATGTGAATAATTCAGTCAATACTGAATCTACTAGCAATACAGGAATTCGATAATGGGTAATTCAACGGACAATAATAATAATCAAATCGATCATTATCGTCGAAAATTTTTATCATCATCATCAACTGCAATAGCAGGCTTGGTGGTAGCCCCAGGTGTTTTACTAACTGAAACAGCTCAAGCAAAACCTGCTAATGAAGCTGTTACAGATAAAAAGCGTTGGGGGTTATTAGTTGATACCAATAAATGCGGTAATGGCTGTACTGATTGTGTTACAGCATGTAATACTGAAAATGGTTTAACCAGTAATAATAGACCATTATCAGATGCTCAATGGATACGAAAAGTCAAAGTTACTGATAAGCGTACTAAACATTCCATGGAACTACCTATAATGTGTCAACACTGTGAAACAGCTCCTTGTGTTGATGTCTGCCCTACTGCTGCATCATTTAAACGTGCTGATGGAATTGTATTAGTTGATAAGCACCTTTGTATCGGTTGTCGTTATTGTATGATGGCTTGTCCGTATAAAGCACGGTCATTTGTGCATGAAGTAGTACAAAATCAAAAGCCGTATGCACCTCGCGGTAAAGGTACCGTTGAAAGTTGTACGATGTGTGTGCATAGAGTAGATACCGATGGAACGCCCGCTTGTGTTGAGGCATGTTCTCAGAAAGATCATAATGCTATGTTATTTGGTGATTTGAATGATCCAACAAGTGAAATATCTAAATCTTTAAAGAAACACGGTGGTACTCAGATTCGAGCCGATCTTGGTTTAAACCAAGGTGTTTTCTACCAAGGAATATAAGAAGCGATTATTATAATGAAAAAGAATTTGAATTATATTGAAATTGAAGGACGAAGCACTGGCTTTTATGCCCTATTTGGCTTCTTTGGTTTACTAGTACTTGCTGGTTTAGCTGCAACCTACTATATGGAACATAATGGTCACTATGTAACAGGTATGACCAATCAAATTGTTTGGGGCATGCCGCATGTATTTGCTTTGTTCTTAATCGTAGCGGCATCTGGTGCATTAAATGTTGCTTCGATATCATCAGTTTTTGGCAAAAAAGCCTATAAACCACTTGCTCCATTATCGGTTGTAACCGCGATAGCATTACTAGCGGGGGGATTAATGGTGTTAGTTTTAGATCTAGGTCGTCCTGATAGACTAATTGTTGCTATGACCGAATATAACTTCAAATCTATTTTTGCTTGGAATCAAATGTTGTATAACGGATTTTTTGCCGTAACCATTATTTACCTTTGGTTCATGCTAGAACGTAAAATGAATAAGTATAGCCGTTATGCTGGTTTTGCAGCATTTGTGTGGCGGTTGATATTAACAACCGGTACTGGCTCTATTTTTGGATTTCTTGTTGCTAGACAAGCTTATGATGCAGCCATAATGGCTCCGATGTTTGTCATAATGTCATTCTCTTTCGGACTTGCTATTTTTATCTTGGTTACTTTAGCTGCCTATAATGGTACTAAACGTGAAATTGGCGATGCCACATTAATCCGAATGCGTAAACTACTAGGTACATTTGTTGCTGCAGTGCTTTATTTTGTTATTGCATTTCATATAACTAACCTTTATGCAACCGAACATCATGGTATTGAATCATTTATTTTACTTGGTACTAATGGCGGCGAAATTTACAGTAAATTATTTTGGATAGTTCAAATTGGCATAGGAAGTATAGTACCACTGTTATTATTATTACTTCCTATGTTCCATAAGTGCCGTAAAACATTAACGATTGCATCTCTATTAATTATAGTTGGTGGCTTTGCTCAAATTTATATTATTTTAATTGGTGGTCAAGCTTATCCTTTGCAATTATTTCCTGGAATGGAAGTGACAAGCAGCTTCTTTGATGGCGTGACAAATAGTTATACACCGAGTACACCTGAAATTCTACTAGGCATTGCAGGTGTTGCGGTTTCAATGATACTTATCATGGTTTTAATTAAATTCTTAAAAATCATGCCAAAATCATTAGCCGATTCTATAGCAGATCCTCATTATGTTGCTGAGTCAGCAGATACAGCATCAAAGTAATACAGTAAGATATTTTTGTAAAACAGATATATTAAATAACGGCGTAATTTATTTGCGCCGTTTATAATTTTCATCTCACCAAATTGTAGTTGTCACACTTATCTATGGCACATCTTTTCATCTCAGCTGCACACAAATCTTCGGGTAAAACAACGCTTACAATGGGTTTATGTTCTGCCCTACACCAGCGTGGATTAATTGTTCAGCCGTTTAAAAAAGGACCCGACTATATTGATCCAATGTGGTTGCACCGTGCAACAACACGAGACTGTTATAATTTAGATTTCTACACCATGCATGAACCTGAAATTTTAAAAACATTTCATCGCTATAGCAATAACTCTGACATTGCATTAATTGAAGGTAATAAAGGTTTATATGATGGCTTAGATCTTAATGGTAGCAATAGCAATGCCGCGCTAGCCAAGTTATTAAATGCGCCCGTAGTGTTAGTCATAGACGCTAGAGGAATGACGCGTGGCATAGCACCATTGATATTAGGATATCAAGCATTTGATAGTGATATTAATATTGCAGGAATCATAATAAATCAACTCGGTGGCCAACGACATGAATCAAAGTTACGTTCAGTCATCGAAAAATATACTGATGTACCCGTTATTGGCGCTGTTTATCAGAATAAAGATCTCGCAATGGTCGAACGACATTTGGGGCTAATACCAAGCAATGAAGCTAGTAACGCAGAAAATAAAGTTAATCTAATAGGAAAAATTATTGCCGAGCAAGTTGATTTAGACAAAGTTGTTACAATATCAAAATCAAGTACTTTAAAAAATACATCGGTTAAAATACAAAAACAAAATGAAACTGACAATAAATTAAATATAGGCTTTATTCAAGATGCTGCATTTGGATTTTATTATCCAGATGATATTCAAGCATTTAAAGATCAAGGTATTACAATAGTTAAAATAAATTCGTTAAAAGATAAAAAACTGCCATCTAATTTAAATGGGCTTTTTATCGGTGGCGGTTTTCCCGAGGCGCATATGTTAGAGCTCTCCAATAATATCGATTTACGCTGTGATATAAAAATGGCTATTAATAATGGCCTGCCCGTTTACGCTGAATGTGGTGGTCTTATGTATTTAACGCGAAGTATTAAATGGCATGATGAAACATTTGAAATGGTTGGTGCAATTAACGCCGACACTATAATGAATGAAAAACCTCAGGGTAGAGGTTACGTAAAATTAGAATCAAATGTTGATCATCCGTGGTTAAAACAATCTAATACAAAAAAACCAATTAATATATCTGCTCATGAGTTCCATTATTCAAAACTTATCAACTTATCTAACAATGAAAAATATGCATATAAGGTTTTACGAGGAACTGGAATTACAAATAAACAAGATGGTTTAATATTTAAAAACTCATTAGCTTGTTATACTCATCAACGAAATACACTATCGAATGAATGGACAAGACATTTTATTAATCATATTAAAACATGCAATTATACACATGCTTAAAAAATTAAATTTATAAATTTATCGAGGTTCTCTATGTTTAAAATAACACCAGAAGCAGCAATGCAAATTAAAAAAAACAATACTGATAACTTACCATTACGAGTAGCAGCCAAGTATGAAGAAGATGGTTCAATACATTACGGTATGGGTTTTGATGACCGTGGCTTAGATGAAGATATCACCATAAAGTCTGAAGGGATTGATATAGTAATCGAAGCATCATCTATACCTATTTTAAATGATACTACATTAGACTATGCAAAATTAGATGGTGATGATCAAAGTTTTATCTTTATTAACCCTAAAGATCCAAATTATAAAGCCCCTACAGAATAGCACTTAGCTGTAACTCGACAAGAGGACGTTTACAGAGCCTAAGCTGATATTTGAACTATGGCTTGTAAGAGCGTCCTTTATTTTAGTTTATACCTTACTAAAATCGTTGATTTAATCCTATAATCAGCCCTTTTAACACTACAGATTCTTCCTGAAAACTGTTAAAATAGATGTCAGTAAATTCATACTATTGAGTTATTACCTTCACAGTGAATCAAGAAAAAGTAATTAATCCAGAAGTAACGACACAAACTTCCTTGCCAGCAACAGCTATCCATCGAACAATTGGCTTAGTTAGAATGTATGTGCCATTAATCATCCTAGCAATTATTTTTATTACTGTTACAGTATTAAATATAACCGTTCTAAGAAATTCAGATGCATTTAATACCATAATCATGATTAATCTCGTGTTACTGTTATGCGCTTTATTTTTAATTGTTAATATTGGCTTTAATTTACAACATCAGTTTTTAAAACCGCTGTTATTATTACGTGATTGGACTAAAAAATTGCATGATGGCCAATTGAGCGCAAGATTACCCAATATTCCTAATACCGATTTCAGTGGGCTGTTTATCGAAATAAATAATATCGCGATAAACCTTCAAGACCTTTCTGAGGACATGAAAACGCAGGTAAATAAGCAAACAGATTTCATTAAACAAAAAACTCAGTCTCTTGAGATTATTTATGACGTAGCGGCAAGTATTAATGCTGCTCGTGATTTAGATGATTTACTGACACGTTTTTTATCAACACTTAAAAATGCCGTTCAAGCTAGGGCTGCTGTTGTTCGCTTAGTTAGTGATGATGGAAATATGAGATTAGTATCAAGTATTGGCATTGATAGCGAGGTGATCGATAAAGAACGAATCCTGCCCTCCAATACCTGTATTTGTGGCACAGCATATAAAAATGGACATATTTTATATCAAGATGATGTATCAATATGTGGTCAACTAATTGGTATGCCATTTTTTGAAAACGATAATGTTACTATGATTGCTATCCCGCTACAGTATCGAGACGAAACATTAGGTGTTTATAATCTTTTTGTTGAAAAAGAATCATTAGTTCGTGCTGAAGGTATGGATGACTTATTGACTAGTATTGGTCGGCATTTAGGGATGGCAATTGATAAAGCTAGATTAGATAATGAAGCACATCGACTATCAATCATGGAAGAGCGAACCAGTCTCGCTCATGAGTTACACGATTCGCTAGCACAGACCTTAGCAAGTTTACGATTTCAGGTACGCGTATTAGATGAAACGTTGCATTTGAATGATGAAGCTGCAGTTTGGCAAGAAATGGAAAAAATTGAAAACAGTCTCGATGAAGCTTATGGTGAGTTACGTGAGTTAATTACGCATTTTAGAGCTCCTATTGATAAACGTGGACTACTACCCGCCATTGAAAACTTATTAGACCGATTTCAAAATCACACCGGTATTCAAACTTATTTACAACGCGAGTGGGATGTAACATGGTTACCTGCTGAACTAGAAGTGCAAGTTCTACGTATCGTACAAGAATCTCTAGCTAATATTCGAAAACACAGTCAAGCTCATACTGTTCGCGTTATATTACACAGTGAGCCTAATGGTGAATATAGCATTCTAATTGAAGATGACGGTATCGGTTTCAATAATGAAGATCTTGAATTAGAATTTAGTGACCACATAGGTCTCAATATCATGGATGAACGCGCACTAAAAATTAATGGAACTGTTAGAATTGAAAGTGAAGCTGGGGAAGGAACTCGCGTAGTATTGAGATTCCCACACCCAAATGCCAATAACTCTAAAACAGAGTCAATAGCTCCTATAATAACAACACAGATTTAACATTATGCCTTTAAAAGTATTAATTATTGATGATCACACATTATTTCGAGTTGGACTCGAAGGTTTATTAGAAAGTCGAGGTATCGTAGTAGTTGCTTCTACTGGTGAAGGACAAGGTTGCTTAAAACTTGTTACTGAATTAACACCCGATATTATCTTATTAGATATGCGAATGCCGCGTTTAGATGGGCTTAGTGTTCTAAAACAATTACGTCAAAATAACATTCAGATTCCGATCGTGATGTTGACAACTAGCACTGATGAAACCGATCTTGTTGAATCATTACGTTCTGGTGCTCAAGGCTATCTATTAAAAGACATGGCTCCAGATGATTTAGTTTTAGCCTTGCGCGACATTGTTTCAGGAAAAACTGTAGTTGCACCAGACCTTGCCCCAATTCTCGCTAAAGCTGTTCAAGGAAAACCCGCAAACGATCCTAAAAAAGACAGTAGCCCATTCTCCTCTTTAACACCAAGAGAAACGGAAATACTCGCACTATTAGCTGAAGGACAAAGTAATAAAGCCATAGCACGTAACCTAGGGATATCCGATGGTACTGTAAAACTTCACGTCAAAGCTATCTTACGTAAGTTAAACCTACACTCACGAGTTGAAGCAGCGGTTATGGCTGTTGAATATGGAATTCCAAGAAAAAATAATAAGGGTAATAACTCAAATGAAAACATTTAACGATTTGATTTCTGAGGTTAGTGAAAATGTTAAAGAAATTTTTCCTTGGGATTTAGAAGAAATTCTTGAGTATAGAAACCCTCTGCTGTTGGACATAAGAGAAAATTATGAATTTGCTACAATGCATTTGAACAATTCAATTAATGTTCCTAGAGGAATATTAGAAACAGCTTGTGAATATAATTTTGATGAAACAATTCCAGAGTTGGTTTCAAATAAAGAACAAGAAATCATAGTAATTTGTCGCTCAGGAAATAGAAGTATTTTGGCAACAGATACTATGCAGCAAATGGGCTATACAAATGTTTGTTCACTTAAAACAGGTGTACGAGGCTGGAACGAATACGATCAAGAATTGTATGACAACAACAATAATTTAATTGATCCTGACGATGCTGAAGAATGTTTAAAATCGAAAGTACGCGATGATCAGTTAGATCCCAATAACTAAAATATTAAATATTATTTAAACTATATTTTATTTTTATGTTCAATTAATAATTCAAAAAATCGTCTTAAATTATTTATTGAATCGGATACAAAATCATTTTGTTTCACAAACTCAACAATATCATCACAAGAATACCAGCGATAATTAGATTTTGAAAAATCTTGACTCTCAGTTTTAGCTACGTAATAAGTAAACATCGTATATTGGTAACCTTCAATTTTAACAGTTGGCACAGTTACCGAAGGGTGTACTATAGCATGTAAATTTGGATTTTTTAATTTGATACTTGATAGCATTTCTTTTTCATTGAAAGCATATTCAAACAATTGTTTTTTCCATTCACCATTAATAAATTGTCTAGTACATAAAAACTTAAATTCGTCTGTATAAAATATAATTTTATTGATGAAATTTAGATCAGTACCACTGTTATCTTTTATTGTTTGCGTTGATAAAAAATTTTTAAAGTCATTTGGCATAATTTGTGATGTTATACGTAATGTTTGTGATCTTTTCGACGCTTACCCGCTCGTTGAACAACAACCCCAACAACAGCTGATTTATCTTCTAAAGGAATTACTTCAACACTCTCATTTAATGCTTTAAGTGTATATCTATTTTCGACAATTTCAAGCTGACGAAATATATGTCCACCATCATGTTGTGCAATAACGTAAGAACCGTCAGTGCAGTGTCCCGCTGGATCAATTATCAATATACAACCATCGGGAAACTCAGGCATCATTTCATCACCAATTACTCGTAGAGCAAAAGGCTCTTCATTACCACAGCCATTTTCTATTTCAATTTTATCTTCTTCTGATATTGCCTTATTCATGTTTCTTACCTACAAAATTTATGTTAATTTCACTATTTGTTATTTGCTTCTTAACGCATACTATTATCATCATCTTCAGATTGTTGTTCTTTTTGTAATGCCCACATTTCGGCATAAAATCCCTTACTCTCTAATAATTCAGAATGTGTACCAGACTCAATTATAATTCCATCTTTCATAACTAAAATACGATTAGCATCTACAATAGTTGATAAACGATGTGCAATAACCAACGTTGTATGTGATTGCGCGACATGTGAAAGAGACTCTAATATTGTTTTTTCTGATATTGAATCAAGACTCGAGGTTGCTTCATCAAATACTAAAATTCGTGGGTTTTTTAATATTACGCGTGCGATGGCAATTCGTTGCTTTTCACCACCCGATAATTTTAAGCCTCGTTCTCCAACAACTGTATCATAGCCCTGTGGAAGGCTTACGATAAAATCGTGAATATTTGCCATTTTTGCTGCATGAATAATTTTATCTTGGGTAGCATTGGTTTTGGCATATTGTATGTTGTATAAAATACTATCATTAAACAAAACCGTATCTTGCGGAACAATTCCGATTACAGAACGAATTGATTCCTGAGTAACATCTTGAATATTTTGATTATCAATTAAAATTGATCCTGAACTAACATCGTAAAACCGAAATAATAATCGAACTAAGGTAGATTTACCCGATCCAGAAGGCCCTACAACAGCCAGTTTTTCTCCTGGAAAAATATTAAAACTGATATTATGAAGTATTTCTCGATCTGAATTATATGAAAAATTGACATTTTCAAATTCAATTTTCGCATCCGTAATTTTAATATCAGGTGCATTTTCCTTGTTCTTAATTTCTGTGTCGGTATTTAATAGCTTTAATACTAAATCCATATCGGCCAAGCTGTATTTCAGCATGCGATAAATAATTCCAAGAAAACTTAATGGAATAAATAATTGCAACATCATGGCATTAACTAATACTAAATCACCTAATGTCATTATCCCATCAACTACACCCATACTAGCGAAAAACATAATAAAGGTTACACCAACGGCAATAATTACGCCTTGTCCAAAATTCAATAATGACATCGAGGTTTGACTTTTAACCGCTGAGCTTTCCCACTTACCTAAAGTATTGTCATAGCGATTCATTTCGAATTTTTCATTATTAAAATATTTAACCGTTTCATAGTTTAATAAGCCATCAATAGCTTGACCATTAGCCTCCGAATCTAAAGCATTCATTGAATGTCTAAAGTGCATACGCCAATTTGTTACAGCAAATGTAAACGTTATATAAATGAAGACCGTTGCAAATGTAGCAAACGCAAATTTAATATCATATTGGCCAAGCAAAATAAAAGCGACTAATGAAAATTCAGCCATTGTAGGAATAATATTAAAAACCATGTAATTCAAAATAGAGCTTATACTACTGGTACCCCGCTCTAAATCGCGTGTAATATTGCCGGTCTTACGTTCTAAATGAAAACGCAAAGACAATTTATGTAAATGCATTAAAACTTTATTGGATAAACGCCGCATTGCACGATATCGAACACGCGCAAAAACAGCATCACGTAACTCGTTAAATAATGTACTTGCTAATCGAAGTGCGCCGTACATAATTAATAAACTAATGGGCAAAATAATCATGCTATTGTCAGGTTTATCTAAAATATCTACTATGTATTTTAATAGCAGTGGAATGCCAACGGTTGCTAGTTTTGCTAGCACTAAACTCAACAAAGCCAGCACTACTCTACCCTTAAATTCCCAAATATAAGGCAACATTTGTTTCAGGTTATGGATATCGTGTCGATTCTTGTGGGGAACCGTGGTGTATTTTGAGTGGAATGACATTGTCTAAATAATATATAAATTTATATAACAGTGAAAAATCAGGGTTAATATCGTAGGATTTATATCAGTTCACAAGGATACAATGCAACATGACATACGTCTATCAAATAGTGTATAAATGCCTAATATGATTACAACTTTACTAAAAATTTTAATAATAACAATCTTACTCGCCGGCTGTAGCCAAGAGACAGAAACTAAGTATAAGAAACGCGGCTCAAGAGTTCAATTAGTTGAAGCAGTAGTCGTAAAGCGCGTTTCAATCGGTAGCCAACAACACCTGTCAGGCAGTCTTATAGCAAAACAATCGGTTAAAATTTTTAACCAAGAATCCGGTCAGATTGAAAAATTACCTTACTTTCAAGGTGACAATGTAAATCAAGGTGATACCATTGTTTTCATCAGGAACGATAAAATAAAGGCTGTATTAAATAAGAGCAAAGCGACTAGAAGACAAGCTGAAATCAATCTAAATCGCTTATCTAAACTAATCAAAAAGAACTTAACCTCAGACGAAGAATTGAGTCAAGCACAAACGGCCTTAGCGTTAGCTAAAGCCGAAGAGTCTATTAACCAAATTCGATTTAATGATACCTTTATTAAAGCACCTTTTACTGGAGTCATCAGTGAGCGGTTAAGCCAAGTGAGCGATATCGTACCGATACACAGTCATATATTATCCATTATAGATATCTCCAAACTCATAATTAAGGTTCAAATTTCGGAACTATTATTGCCTCAATTATTATTAAACAGTAGAGTTTCAATCGAAATTGATGCTTTAAGTACTTTAAAAAATATTACAGGTAAAATTTCACGTATTTATCCGACAATTGATCCGCTAAGTCGTCAAGGTACACTGGAAGTTGAATTAAGCAATGTACCCACTGGTGCAAAACCAGGCCAACTAAGTCGAATTATTATCTACAGCCCAGCTAAAGAACGTTTACTAGTAGATGCTGCTGCCCTGCAATACGATAACACGGGAAAATATGTCTATCGCATAGACACTCAAAACCGGATAACTAAAATTACAGTTAAAACAGGGTTACAGGTTAATAATAAAATAGAAATTATAGATGGCTTACAAGAAAATGATTTAGTGGTTGTCGAAGGTTTTTCTAATTTAGAAAATGGTAAAAAAATCAAACTGGCTAATAAAAGTAAAGACACTAAAATAAAACCTCAACTAAATAAAAAAACAGGGAATAATATTAATTAAATTATGCGACGTCCGTTTAAAAGTGGCGGCATAGCTGCATGGTCCATTAACCACCCTATCGGTATCAGTATGCTTGCGGTGACGGTAGTAGTGTTAGGTTTGTTTGCATTAAAAGATCTTTCTATCGATCTTTTCCCTCATATTATTTACCCAGAAGTTCGAGTTCGAATTCTCGACCCTGGTGTTCCTGCTAAAGCAATGGAAGATAGAATTACCCGTCAACTTGAAGAGCAACTGGCCATTACTGAAAATGCGATTTCAATTCAATCTAAAACTCGAGAAGGTAGAAGTGCTGTTGATTTAAGTTTTCCCTATGGTACTGATATAAACCTAGCATTGCGCGATGCAAGCACTAGGCTAGATCGCGCTAAACGTTTTTTACCTACATCCATCGAACCGCCAGTTATTTATAAGAGAGATCCTTCGCAACTACCTGCTTTAGAATTTGTAGTGAGTTCGACAAAAATAAGTACTACTGAGTTACGGGATTGGGTCGATTACCAGTTATCGAATTGGTTTAATAATTTACCAGGAGTCGCGGCGGCTGAAGTTGCAGGCGCGCCTAAAAGAGAAGTTAAAGTAGTAATCGATCAAGAACAGTTAGCACGTTTGCAATTGAGCTATGATGATATTATCAAAGCTTTTGAAAACAATAAGGACTCACCCGGAGGTGAGTTTCACGCAAAAGTAAAAAATATTAATACACGTACAACAGGACGGTTTAATAATCTTTCAGAAATTTTAGAGTTACCTATTCCTGGCAATACTCCAGGATCGATTATACACTTAAAAGATATTGCTACAATTTCCGATGCCACAGAAGACGAAAAACTTCGTGTTCGATTAAACAGTATTTCTGGTGTCAAATTAACTATTCAAAAACAACCATCTGCAAATACTACGGCTGTTGTTGATGCCGTTATGAAACAGCTAAATTCCTTACAAAAAACTAATATCATTCCAGAACATATAACTATAAATAAAGTTGGTGATCAATCTACGTTTATACGTCATGCATTGCGCAACGCTAGTTTTGCTACAGTGAGCGGCGCAATTTTAGCCATGATTGTTATTTATTTATTTTTGGGTAGTGTTCGGCGAACCTTAATTATTGGTACTGCAATTCCATTAGCAATATTAATTACTTTTATTTTAATGTCTAGCGCTGGTCTCAGTTTAAATATTATGACTATAGGTGGCATAGCCTTAGGAGTAGGTTTGCTAGTAGATAACACTATTGTCATGCAAGAAAATATTGCCCGACATCAATTGCTAGATGCCAACTACACTCAGGCAGCCTTAAATGCTACTGGCGAAATAAATAGTGCTATCATCGCTTCAACCAGCACTAATTTAGCTGCTGTGGTTCCGTTTTTATTCATCGGTGGTATCGTCGGATTATTATTTAGTGAATTAATTCTTACCCTTTCAGCTGCTATTATTGGCTCCTTAATAGTCGCTGTAACTTTAGTGCCGGCACTTAGCGCTAGAGTAAACTCTAACAAATCAAACGCCATACACGATGCATGTAATAAAATAATTAAAAATATATTATATTATTACGAAAAAATAATTTTAAAACTCATCATCCATCCAATCAAAGTGATTTTATTTTTCATTATAATCCTTACACTATCTTTGTTTACTTTTAAAGCATTAATGGATCAAAAAGAAAGACTATTACCCAAAATGGACGAAGGACAAATTCGTATTCGCATTAAAGGTGATAGCGGTATGAATTTAGATAAAATGGATTTAGCCGTCAAAAAAATTGAAGCTATAATAGCACAACAAGACTATGTAGTGAGTTGGTTCACCACTGCTGGTGGCTTTGTATTTGGGCGTTCTGAATTTCAAAAAAGTAACTATAGCAGTATATCTATTCAGTTAATTGAAAGACAAAAAAGAGACTTAACTGTTGACCAGTGGGCCAAAAAATTAAATTCAGAAGTAAAAAAATTAAATCTAGTTGGCTTTAGTGTTTTAGCATACGCTAAAGGTATACGAGGCTTTAGAAGCAACCGAGGTGATGATGATATTAGCATCCGAATTCAAGGCTCTAATCTCGACGAATTAAGACGTTTAGGCGATGAGGTTATTTCAAAATTACAAGCCTTGAAACACATTAAAAATATTCAACACTCATACCAAGATTCTACTGAAGAATTATCTATAAAAATAAATCAACTTCGAGCAACTTCTTTTGGAATCACAACTAATGATGTGAGTACAGCCTTACAAATTGCTATGCAAGGCAAAATTGTTTCTGATTACATCGATGGTGACCGACAATACAATATTCGTGTACGTCTTAATAACAAACTTTTAACATCCCCTCCGGCATTGGCAAACATTGTCGTTGGTAGCTTTAACAAAAAAACCATTCGTTTACGCGATGTTGCAAGCATTAATCACCAATCGAGCCCCACCAATATTATTCGAGATAAACAACGAAGAATTGTTGAAATTTCAGCATCATTGAAAGGCTCATCTTCTTTAAGCCAAGCACTCGATGAAATAGATACTGCTCTTGAAAACTTTAACTTACCAAAAAACTACATACTTTATGATGGTGGCTCTAAAAAACAATTACAGGAAGGTGAAAATTTAGGTTATATCTTGCTTGCACTGGCAATATTTTTGGTTTTTGTTGTTATGGCTATTCAATATGAATCTTTACGTAATCCATTAATAATCTTATGCGGTGTCCCGTTTACAATTGTGGGTGTTATTATTGGATTATTAGCTGTTAATTTGTTTATCGATTTACCCATATCAATGCCTATAAAATTGGGAATCATCATGTTAACGGGAATAGTTGTTAACAATGCCATTGTACTCATCGAACAGATTGAAAATATTCGCGACACAGGTGTAGATCTTGTTGCAGCTGTTATCGATGCGACAAAACAACGCTTGCGCCCTATTCTAATGACAGTGTTAACGACCGTCCTAGGTATGACTCCGCTGGCAATGGGTATTGGTGATGGTGCAGAAATGTTACAACCGATGGCAATTGTTATTGTGAGTGGTCTTAGCTTTTCGGTTTTAATTACGTTATTTTTAATTCCTGTTATTTATTTATTAACGCACCAGAGAGATGCTATTAAATAAATCAAATTTGAGTTAGAAATAAAAACTATATTAACTATTATCTTAATTCTGAGGCATTAACTTTGGATTCCGGCTCAACACATTGCCGGAATGACGGTCTTATTTAGGTAAAAATTATTGTACGGTTATTATATACCAGCGTTTTAAAGTTTATATGTTTCCATATAGCTCTTGCGAGTACAATTTTTTCGATATCTCGACCTTTTCGAATTAATTCCTCAACAGTATCGTTATGACTAACATGCTCAATATCTTGAGCGATAATTGGGCCTGCATCTAAGTCTGCGGTAACGTAGTGACTGGTTGCGCCAATTATTTTAACACCGCGTTCATACGCAGAGTGATAAGGTTTTGCGCCAGGGAATGCTGGTAGAAAGGAATGATGTATATTAATAATTTTATTTTCATATTGATGAATAAAATCAGAGCTTAAAATTTGCATGTAGCGAGCAAGAACAATTAGATCGATATTATTATCTTTTAAAATAGCAATAATTTTTTGTTCTTGTTCATGCTTGGTTTCTTTTGTTATAGGAACATAGTGATACGCAATCCCTAAATCTTGCACTGATTTTTCTAATTCTCTATGGTTGCTTATAACTACTGGAATTTTTACTTGCCACTCTCCAGATTGATATCGCAATAACAAATCATAAAAACAATGACTGAGTTTTGATACGAATAATGCAATTTTAGGGATCTCATTTGAAAAATGCACATCAAAACTCATATTAAATTTTTCAGCTATTTCTTTTTCAAAAACAGCATAAATATTTTCATTATCTATTTTAAACTTTGAGATATCCCATTCAAGTCTCATATTAAATTGACTTTGCTGAGTATCAACATGCTGTTCTAAATTAATAATGCTACCGCGATAATCATTAATAAACCCTGTTACAGCTGCAACAATACCGGGTTTATCGGAACAAGTTATTATTATTATTGCTGAATTTAACATCCGTTTACCATCTTATATGTACTAACGATTAACCTTGGGGATTAAACCACGCTAATTTATCGTGGAGTAATACAACTTCACCAACAATTATGAGCGTTGGAGCTTGAACATTGTTTTTTATTACTATATCTGCCAGTGTATTTAAGTCACCAATATGCACTTTTTGGTGTTGAGTTGTGCCCTTTTCAACTAATGCTGCTGGTGTTTTTTCATCTAAGCCATGCAACTTTAATTGCTTACATAATTCAGCAACGCCATGCAAACCCATGTAAAACACAATAGTTTGATTTGGCTGTGCCAGTGCTTTCCAGTTTAGATCAATACTGCCATCTTTTAAATGCCCCGTTACAAAAACACACGATTGTACATAGTCTCTATGTGTTAGTGGTATCCCCGCATAAGCAGCGCAACCAGCAGCAGCAGTAATTCCCGGTACCACTTGAAAATTAACGCTCTCTTGCATCAGTGTTTCTATTTCTTCGCCACCACGACCAAAGATAAATGGATCGCCACCTTTTAATCTTAAAACCCGTTTTCCTTCTTTTGCAAGACGTACTAGTAATTGATTAATATTTTCTTGCGGTATTGCATGATTATTTCGCTCTTTACCAGCATAAATAAAGTCTGCTTCACGACGAACTAAATCTAATATTTCTTTAGAAACCAAGCGATCATACACAACCGCATCGGATTGTTGCATTAATCGTAATGCTCGAAATGTTAATAAATCGGGATCGCCCGGTCCTGCTCCAACTAAGTAAACTTCGCCTTCTTGACTCGGTGCTTTAGCTTGCGCTACTGCTTTTTCTAATGCTTGTTTGGCGTCACTATCTTTACCTGCAATTAATGATTCTGCAATGGGACCTTCTAAAACATCTTCCCAGAACTTTTTGCGATCATCTATTGACGAAAACTTTTGTTTTACTTTATTTCGATAAGACTCAATTAATTTTGCTAAGCGACCATAGGCTGAAGGTATTACCGTTTCTAGTTTAGATCGAAGCAGTCGAGCTAATACCGGTGACGCCCCTCCAGTTGAAACAGCAATTTGAACCGGAGAGCGATCGATTATGGATGGCATAATAAAACTACATAACTCAGGCTGGTCGACCACATTAACCGGAACACCTTGGCTATTAGCATCGTCAGAAACCTGTTTATTAACATCGGATTGATCTGTCGCAGCAATGACTACTGCATAGTCAGACATATTCACGCCATTATAATTTTCAGCAAGTGATACAATTTCATTATTTTGTAACATCGATTTTAAATCACTTGTTAATTCGGGAGAAATCACTGTAACTTTTGCACCTGCACGACACAATAAATGAACTTTACGCGCTGCTACCTTGCCACCGCCAACGACTAAACACTGACGGTTATTAATATCCATAAATATGGGTAAAAATTTCAAATCCAAATCCTCTTAAATACGTATATTATAATAAATTGTGACCTTAGTTGTTCTCTATAATATCATTAAAACTCATTATATATTACTTTACTGATATAGTAATAACATTAAAAATCAAATAGATACAAATTTTGATTGTAATCAATTTACTTTATATCTCGAAATTTAATAAATAACCAAGCATTTTACTCGTCTATACTTAAAGTACGACAAAGTACAATTTATTATTAATAGACTAATTTATTGAATGGAGGCTTATTATGAACAGACGAATGTATTTTATTCTGCCAGATACTGACTGTACTCGCAAAGTCCACAATGAATTGTTACTGGCTAAAATACCTGAAAATCACATGCATGTTATCGCTAAAGATGGTACCAATTTATCGGATTTACCTGAAGCCAGTTTGTTACAAAAAAGCGATGTTGTGCATGGCACTCAAAATGGCTTTGTAGTAGGTGGTATAACAGGTTTGGTACTCGGTGCTATTGCGGTATTCATTCCATTGAATGGTTTTGAATTAAGTGGTTTAACGGTGCTAGCAACAGCTGTAGCAGGTTCATTTATCGGTGCTTGGTCATCAAGCATGATTGCCCTTGATGTTCCCAATTCAAAACTTAAACCGTTTGAAAAGGACATTAACGAAGGTCATATATTACTCATGGCCGAGGTACCGGTAGTACAGGTTGATGAAATTAACTCTCTTGTAAAAAAACATCATCCTGAAGTGGATTCACACGGAATAGAACCTACAATTCCTGCATTTCCTTAATATTTAAGCTCAGAATTCCGGCTAAAACAATTGCCGGAATGATAGTTTAATAAAGAGATTAAGTAACAACAAGTTTAGACTCTAAAAGCCGTCGAGACTGAACGGCTTGGGCAAGTTCGGCAATAAGCTGCACGGTCATTTCCCATGAAATGCAGGCATCGGTAATGCTTTGGCCATAGTTTAACGATGAGCCATCACCGACAGCTTGCTTGCCTTCAACGAGGTGACTTTCGATCATCACTCCCATTATATTATGCTCACCCGATCGAATTTGTGCAGCAATATTTTCTGCTACAGTAGTTTGCCTACGATAATCTTTTTGACTATTACCATGACTCAAATCCACCATTACCTGAGTTTTCATACCCGCGCCTGCTAATTCTGCTACGGTTTCAGAGACATGTTGTTTATCGAAATTAGGGTGTTTGCCACCGCGTAAAATAACGTGGCAATCAGTGTTGCCGGTGGTTGAGAATATCGCCGAGTGTCCTTGTTTTGTCACAGATAAGAAAATATGCGGATCTTGTACGGCACGCATCGCATCAACTGCAACGCGTAAATTGCCGTTGGTGCCATTTTTAAAACCAACGGGACATGAAATTCCTGATGCAAGTTCACGGTGTACTTGAGATTCGGTGGTACGTGCCCCAATAGCACCCCAACTAATCAAATCAGCAAAATATTGTGGTGTAATTAAGTCTAAAAATTCTGTTCCAGCTGGAATTCCCATATTATTGAGATCCAATAACAGTTCACGCGCTAGCCTCAACCCTTTATTAATTTGAAAGCTGCCATTAAGTTCAGGATCATTGATCAAGCCTTTCCAACCTACGGTCGTTCTGGGCTTTTCAAAATAAACTCGCATGACAATAATAAGTTCATTTTGGTATTGTTTTTTTAACTCTAATAATCGCAACGCGTATTCTTTTGCTGCCTTGGTGTCATGAATTGAGCAAGGGCCAACAATCACAACCAACTTATCATCTACACCATGCAAAACCTGATGAATTGCTGCACGAGTATTAAATACGGTGTCTGAAGCTTCATCCGTTATGGGTAATGAATCATGTAACTTAGCCGGTGCTACGACTTCAGAAACTGACTTTATTCTGGTGTCATCGGTATTGTGTGTCATCGTATCGAGTTTTAATATTCAATTAAAAAAGTAGTCATTATATCATTGAATGTAATCACATTCACCTATGGAACCAAACCGCTTCCTCTTAGAAAATACAACCATAATCAAAGGGTTAAATATGTATTTACTTCACAGGCTAAATTCAGCTATAAATGGACTACACTGTAAAGATTATGTAGCAAAAGCCTATCAATTACACTAAAATTTCTCATAAAAACAAATATTTACATTGATATACATGCAGTTTTCAAAAATGATCACATATCGAGGCCTTAATGACTAAACCAACCATACTTGTCACCGGTGGCGCCGGATATATAGGCAGCCACGTCGTTAATCAACTAGGGAAAGCAAATGAAAATATCGTTATTTTAGACAACCTTTCCACTGGATTTAAAAAATCAGTTTTATATGGCGATCTAGTGGTTGGTGATACTAGTGACAAAGACTTAGTGACCAAAATACTAGTCGATTATAATGTCGATACGGTGATGCACTTTGCGGCACATACCGTGGTGCCCGAGTCAGTTGAAAATCCGCTAAAATATTACTGGAACAATACCTGTAGTAGCCGTAATCTTTTGCAATGTTGTGAACAACAAGACGTAAAACATTTTATTTTTTCATCAACCGCAGCCGTCTATGGCATACCCAGCGAAGGTGCCGCCAGCGAACAAACACCGCTAAGTCCAATTAACCCTTACGGTACATCCAAATTGATGACCGAATGGATGCTTCGAGACTTATCATTTGCATCAACGCTTAGGCACGTGATTTTACGTTACTTTAATGTTGCCGGATGTGATCCACAAGGAAAAATAGGACAATCCACAGAAGGTGCAACACTACTCATTAAAGTTGCATGTGAGGCTGCAGTCGGTAAACGCAGCCATGTTTCGATTTTTGGGACGGATTATCCAACACCCGATGGTACTGGTGTTAGAGATTATATCCATGTTGAAGATTTGGCCGATGCTCATATAAAAGCACTTGAATATTTGCGAAAAAATGGCCAATCCACCATATTAAATTGTGGTTATGGTCATGGTTATAGTGTGCGCGAAGTGCTTAATACCGTGCAGCGTATCAATAATGCTAAATTTGATGTTCGAGAAGAACCCAAACGCGCCGGTGATCCTCCAGAATTAATCGCCATTGCCGATAAAATACAAGATTGTCTCGGTTGGAAACCAAAATACGATGATTTGGACATAATTGTTAAAACATCACTTGAATGGGAAAAAAAGATATAAACAATGTTAAGCTATGATTAACATTTGGTAATTTCAAAATAATAAAGGTGTAGATACATGCTAAAACTTCAAGATGCGCGACTTGCAATAATTGGCCTTGGATACGTTGGATTGCCGCTTGCGGTTGAGTTTGGTAAAAAATTACCTGTGGTCGGTTTCGATATAAACGCTCTACGAGTGAAAGAATTAAAATCCGGCACCGACAGCACATTAGAAGTCAGTGACGATGAATTAAAAGAAGCCGTTAAACTTGAATATTATTCTGATACCAGTGAACTAAAAAATTGTAATATCTTTATTGTAACCGTGCCCACTCCCATTGATAAAAATAAAAACCCAGATTTAACACCGCTGGTTAAAGCAAGTGAAATGTTAGGTTCAGTAATATCAAACGATGCCATTATTATTTATGAATCTACCGTGTATCCCGGGGCTACAGAAGAAGTCTGTGTGCCTTTAATCGAAAAAGTATCAGGCTTAAAATTTAATAAAGATTTCTATGTTGGTTATAGTCCCGAACGAATTAATCCTGGTGACAAAGAACACCGAGTTACCAATATTTTAAAAGTTACCTCTGGCTCCACACCTGAAATTGCAGACTTGGTTGATGATTTATATAAATCCATCATTACCGCGGGCACTCATAAAGCCAGTTCCATAAAAGTAGCAGAGGCCGCTAAAGTCATTGAAAATACTCAGCGTGATGTCAACATTGCACTTATTAATGAGCTAGCAATTATCTTTAATCGTCTTGGTATTAATACTGAAGAAGTCTTAATTGCTGCCGGCACTAAATGGAATTTTTTACCGTTTCGACCGGGTTTAGTGGGCGGACATTGTATTGGTGTCGATCCGTACTACCTCACTTTTAAAGCACAAGAGATTGGTTACAATCCTGAAATGATTCTAGCTGGACGACGTTTAAACGACAATATGGGCAACTATGTTGTGTCACAAGTGTTTAAATTAATGCTAAAAAAACGCATTCATGTTAATGATTCAAATATATTAATCTTAGGTTTAACATTTAAAGAGAATTGTCCAGACTTACGCAATACTCGCGTAGTAGATATAATTGATGAAATAAAAGAATATGGTGTAAACATCGATATTTACGATCCTTGGGTAGATCAAGAAGAAGCCAAAAAAGAATATGATATCAATATGATCCAACAGCCTAAAAATGGCCATTATGATGCCATCATACTCGCTGTTGCACATAATCAGATCAAAGAAATGGGAGCTGAAAAAATTCATAAATTGGGTAAAAAAGATCATGTCCTTTATGATATTAAATATTTACTCAATCCAGATGAGTCTGATGGCCGTCTGTAGTTTTATCAAATTTTATCAATACAGGAATAATAATGACTCCGTACCAAAAAGTTTTAAGTGAACTCAATTCATCGCCAAAAAAATGGTTAATAACAGGTGTAGCAGGTTTTATCGGCTCAAATTTATTAGAAACACTACTTAAAAATAATCAAATTGTTGTCGGCTTGGATAATTTTTCTACCGGTCATCATCATAATTTAGAGCAAGTTAAAGAAGTACTCGACAGCGCACAATGGGCTAATTTTAATTTAATAGAAGGTGATATACGCAATATCGAGGATTGCAATACAGCCTGTAGTCAAGTTGATTATGTATTACATCAAGCCGCTTTGGGCTCAGTACCCCGCTCTATCGAAGATCCTATTTTAACAAATGAAAATAATACCAGTGGCTACTTAAATATGTTGTATGCCGCTTACAAAAATAAAGTCACTCAATTTGTTTATGCCGCATCCAGCTCAACCTATGGTGATCATCCAGATTTACCCAAAGTTGAAGATAAAATAGGTAATCCGCTATCACCTTATGCTGTAACTAAATTGGTAAACGAACTCTATGCCAATGTCTTTGCACGAACCTATGATTTTAAGTGCATCGGCCTACGCTATTTTAATATTTTTGGTCAACGCCAAGATCCAGAAGGTGCCTATGCTGCTGTTATACCAAAATGGGTAGCGAGTATATTGGCTGGCGAAAAAGTTTATATCAATGGCGATGGTGAAACCAGTCGCGATTTTTGTTATATCGACAATACCGTCCAAGCCAATATCTTAGCCGCGACAACTAAAAATCCAGATGCAGTCAACCAAGTTTATAATGTTGCTCTCAATGCCCAAACAACACTAACCGAACTCTATGACTTCATCCAAGACAAATTAATGACTAGAATAAAAGATTTAAAAAAAGCCGAGCCTATCTACCGCGATTTTCGAGCTGGTGATGTTCGACATTCACGTGCCGATATTAGTAAAGCCCAAAAATTATTAGGCTATGAACCCACTCATGCTATTGACAGTGGACTTGAAGAAGCCATGGATTGGTATGTAAACGATATTTTAAAATAAAATTTAATAACACTTAACGAAATGTTTAAAATATGAGCTAATTCACAGTATTACTTAACAAATAATATACAGTCGTTTTTTTCATCATCATTTACTAAGGAATTAACGAATGATCAGCTTTCTAAAAAAGCGACTGCTTATTGTAAGCAAACTCACCCTCACTTTAACACTAAGCAGTTTATTATTTGCTTGCGGCGGTGGCACCGATAACAGCACAGATACAATCATTGCAACACCTGCTGATCCAATAACACCGATACCCCCAATCGTACCAACAAATTTTGAATTAATTGTTAACACCAATATTGGTGGATCAATTAAGAGTAGCTTAGCCGGTATTGATTGCGGTGTTGATTGTTCAGAAAGTTACAAAACTGGAACATTAGTTAACTTAACAGCCAGCGCTAATCCAGGATATAGTTTTAGCCGTTGGGCTGGTGCATGCACTGGTAATCAGGTTTGCACCATTACCATAGACAGTAATCAAACGGTAACCGCCTATTTTTCTTCGGGCAACACAGCCAATTTATGTGATGGTTTAATAACAGATAAGCTCAACCACCCAATGACGGCACTGGCAAAACCCGCAGCCGGCGCAAGCGTAATCGATCCACAATTTGGGACTTCGATTCGACGAATATCAGCGGCAAGCTCAGGCTCCGTGGTTAAACCAATGTATTCAACCATCCAAGCATGGAATGCCGATGAAAGTTACCTCATTTTATACCACACCCGTGGCAACACTAATGGACATCATTTATACGACGGTAAAACCTATAAACACATCCGTAAACTCAATATAAACCCTCCCGATCTTGAACAAGTTTTTTGGCATACAAGCGATCCCGATATTTTAATGTACATCGATAACAGTAACAGCCCGTCACTCATCGCTTACCATATTAGTACTAACACAAAAGTTACTCTTAATACCTTTAATAATTGTACTAAAGTGTCATCCGGTAGTGATCCAATGTTTACCTCATGGGACTCAGATGTAATTGGGTTATTGTGCCAACAAAGTACAGGCCGAGTTTATTTGAATTATAAAATTAGCACAAAAACAGAAGGAAGCAGAGTAATATCAAATAGTTCTACAGCTCCGCAATCCAGCCCAAGCGGAAATTTATTTTTCTTTGCCAATAGTGGTCGAGCTGATATTTTGGATTTTAACGGTACTATTAAAAGAACACTTGATCTAGGCAATCCTTCTGATCATGCTTCTTTAGGAATGCTATCCGATGGTACTGATATGTATTACGGTGTTGATTTTGGCGGAGCAGCAAACTGCCAAGCTGGCGCTCTTGTTGCACACAATCTTTCAAATGGAAATTGTGATGTGATAGTTGGTCAAGCAACTGGTTACCCTTATCCACCATCAACCACCCATGTATCCGCAATCAGTCATAAAAATCCAGGATGGGTTGCCGTTTCGATGATTGGAAATGTCGATGGCCAGACTGTACTCAATAATGAAATCATTTTAGCAAATACCAACTCAGGCGGTTCAGTATGTCGAGTCGCTCATCATCGAACTTGGGGTAAAGCCAATAGCCCGCAAGGATATTGGTTAGGTTCAGAAGGCTATTGGGCTGAACCCCATGTTGTAATTAGCCCAACTGCAACTCGTATATTGTTTGGAAGTGATTGGGGTGGTAGTGATACGGTTGATGCTTATGTTATTGAACTACCAAGTTACACACCATAAAATACTAAATTTAACTGCGCGGTTTTAATACCGCGTAGTTAAATTGCATTAAGTACCAATGCGCAACTCAGGTTAATTACAAAAATCACCAATTTTATTGAGTTCTCGTGCAGTGGTAATAAATGAATGTTCATTATTATCGCTAAAGAAATAATAAAGCATATTATTCGGTAACAACGCGACCGAAATGCCACCAAAACCTGACATATACGGAATATATAAATCAGTATTACAGCCTAACGCGGCATCCGCCTTCCAGATCCAAAATCCATTATCGTAAGAGTCGTATAGACTACCAGCAGATAAACCGTGGTAATTGGTTTTTTGAAGTACTTGCTCAACCATCGTTTTATCTAATAGTTGCTGGCCATCAACTTTACCCTGGCTATTATTAACAAACTCAGCCAGCTTCACAACATCATCTCGATGAAAAGTTAGACCGTATCCCCCCATGGTTTGGTTCGCAATATCAACAGTTCGAACACTGGTATTTAATACTGGACTAAGCCGTAATGGTTGATAAATGGTATTAACCAACCAAGCATAACTGTCTTGAGATAAATAACGAGTAATCGCTTTATTGAGTACATAACTATCCGAAGTATGGTAAACCCATTTTGTACTGGGTGGTGATTGCCGAGCATAGCCGCAACTAAAATTAGTTTTACCGCTATCAGTATAATTGAGAAAAAAACCATTAATCATTGCTACAGAACTTTCATCAACTTGAAAGCCAGAGTCAGTATAATTTCCGGTGGCCATATCTAAAGTATTTTCAAAACTAACATCCGACCATTGTGATGCAGGGCAAGCACTGACAAAATCAGCTATAGACAATGTCTTAAAACCAGGATTAATTTGCTCTAATGCCATTAATTGATAACCAGTAAAAACAGACTTAGCAACTGAATAAGATGGCAAACTCATTACATCACAATAAGGGTAAGAGCCAAATCGTGTAGTGCAATTTCCAGTGTAGTGAACACCATTATATGCTACACCATATGCAGAAAGATTCGCGCTTGTTTGTTCACTTGCTATTAGATTAGTATTGATTCGACTGCGAGGATAATCAACGGCTAAATCAGACAAAGGTTTAGTTGGCATTCGATTCGTAACTTCAGATTCATAGTTTGATTTTATTGCAGCAGCATTATCAATTTGCACTGGAAAATAATTTGCATTTAATAAACCGTATAAATTAAACTGATAGTATTCGCATGTTTCAGAAGCAATTTCATAAGCAACTGACGACATTGAACCATCCGACTTAAATAAAAATGTTAAAACACCATTATGTGTACAGTTTGCGCCGTATTCTTGCAATGAAAACGGTAAGCTTGCTCGACTAAAACCGTTATCTCTAATTTCATTCCAAACACGGCCAGGCTCTAAAATAAGTTGCCATAAATTATGATTAGTCGTTTGCAAACCACGAGAAACTGGGATTAAATGTGTACCGTGTTGTATAAATTGATAATTAAAATCAGGCAACTGTTTCACATTGGTTATTGCAGCATAATTGAAGGTATCTTTTACACTAAACCAACCAAGTGTTTCACCACTAAATTGTAAATTACCTTCAAACATATTACTTGGGTTTGCTGCACCACGGGGCAGTTGATATGCTGATAGGTTTACAAACCGGCCAATTCCAGTAGTTTGCAATGTTCGGAAATTTAACACACTACGATTGACAAAACCGTTCACCGTTAAACAGTCATAATCACAAAGTAATTGACCAAAACTATTAGTGGCATACAAAGTGTTAGAGAATGTTAGCAGTAGCAGTAATACTAAATATTTTTTTAATTTCATTTACACAACCTCGTTATTGTTAAGTTTAAACTATTCAGTAGTATAACTAAATGTTGAGTTTTGGTTAATGCAGTGTGTATGAAGATTAAATATATAATGAATTTAGTTATTAGTGAATCATTAATTCACACTTTATCGATTTTATTACTGATGATTTCGTAGACATGCATTAAATAAAAAAAAATTTTTAATAATATCCTATAAAATTGATTGCTGTTAACATAGTTTCTTAATTGCAAAAGATTGCTATTATGCCCCACTCACATAAAACATTAGTTTCACTATAGTTTTGTTATTACGAGCTAACAAAGTGCTATTTTTTTAAAGGCAAAAGTAATTATTAGGTTTTATTGAGACTGAACAGTTGACTAATAAGGCGAGGTAAATCGCGGCTAAACAAAAAAGCCTTGTTACTATAACAAGGCTTTTTCAATTAAAAACTAAATACCATTTATTTCAAGTTTGTCTGACCCCTTGAAATACTTTGAAACATTGGATTTTAATTTTCAATCAATTCTTTTAATTTAGTGATACTTTCAAATTCACCTTTTGGTGCTAATTCCATAAGCTCGATAATAACTTGTTCATATTCTTT
>UOFS01000019.1_pt1 | contig 119511 bp, 109 predicted proteins | sample 1989581 | NCBI WGS metagenome assembly UOFS01 (sample SAMEA4712198, study PRJEB27164) | hydrothermal vent metagenome | biome: marine basaltic hydrothermal vent biome; feature: marine hydrothermal vent; material: mineral | place: Pacific Ocean | collected 2011-06-14/2011-07-23 | depth 1691 m | reverse complement strand
TGCTCATATTATGCTACTACTCTTTGCTCACTTTATGCTTACGTGCACATTTAATGTGTGCGGTCTCTAGCCAAATATTTTTCATGCTGCAATCGAGCAACAACAATACCCAGTGCAATACCAATACTATCAGCAAATAAAGCTATCTCATTCAAAGTAAATCAATAACTATGAATAAAATTTTTTATAATCATTTAATGGTATAAGTTTATCTCGAGTAAAAATATTTCTTTACGCCCATGTTTAAGAATATGTACAGCTTCGTGAAAAAAAGTAAACCATTATCGTGTAGTAAAACCTCATCAATTGTCTCGTTGCCTTTCTGATGCTCTGTTGAATCTACACTATTACCGAGAATAGATTGTTTCACTTCGTGTATAGTATTTATTAAATCATCTGTTGCACCAATAAGCTGAACAAAAATATTGCAAAGTATCCAAATCTCGATACGTATCATCACTACTCTTTTGTTCGACACTTGTATGCGCCCAATGATTTCTAACAGTTTGCATTTTTTTTAGATAATGCTTTGCATCAGATGCAAATGCTACTTTCCATGATATCTCATACCAGTTTTTATCCAATACACGTAAAAGTGCAGCCAATCTTAAAATTTATTCAACATCATTACAAACTGTGAAAAAAATTCTATTAATTAAACTAATTGAAGATGCGAATCAAAGAAACGGTGAGGTTCAACAAGTGTTATACTAGGGTTTGATATTTCCATTCGACTATCAAAGAGTTCAATCATTGATCCTGTGATAGAAAAATCCTAAGGCGTTAACCGTAAATATTTTCAACAAACTGTTTTTGTATTTGTTCTATTTTATCGATGTTATTAACTAGTGCGTTAACACAATCATGATCAAGTTTTTCTCCAGCTAATTCTTTTAAAACATTAATCGCTTTATCATTATTCCAAGCTTCTTTATAAGGACGTATGCTGGTTAATGCATCAAACACATCAGCCACTGCCACAATACGAGCTTCGACTGGAATGTTATCTCCTTGGATTCCAGATGGATATCCAGTTCCATTAACCGCTTCATGGTGGAATTCTGCTATATTTCGTAACATATCCATATGTTCAATATTTTCAAGGCCAAAATTTTTAAGGAGTTCATCAATCATTTCGCGCCCTTTCATTGAATGAGTTTCCATAATAATTTTTTCATCATTATCCAATTTTTCAGGTTTGAGAAGAATATTGTCAGGTATACCTATTTTTCCGATATCATGTAATGGTGAAAACATAAATATATGTTCAATGTAAGTATCATCTAAATCATATTTTTCGGCTAGTGCAGTAGCGATTACACGGCTGTAACGCGACATACGATCAAGATGACTACCAGTTTCAGGATCTCGAACATGAGTAATATTGCCTGCTGTTTTTATGGCAGCAGTTAGTGTGTGGATAGAAGTTAACTCGTTAATAATTGTTAACGAAATCATATGAGCGTAAATATCTATTTGACCTAACACGCTTTCAGTAAATACATCTTTTTTATTAGAGTTAAAAAAAATAAAAGCAAAAAAATCACCATTATTAAACATAGGTAATGTGTAACTGGCAGCATAACCTTGCCGTCCTATTCTTGTGGTGTGCTCATGCTGTCCGTTTTCATATGTAAGCAAATTATTAGCAACACGAGGGAGTCCTTTTTTTAAAATTGCTTTCAGAGATGGAGCATCATCAAGTCGCGCTTGATAATGATCTAATGGGTTATCTTCGCCACTACTGTGTAAATAGGTTTTAAGAAGCGTTGTTTCGGGATCATATAGGGTAACTGCTATTCTAACTATAAATGGAAATGTTTCATTCATAGCTTTATGGGCTGCGATTAATTTATTGCGTAGCGGCCCATGTTTGTTAAATTCTTCAAGTTTGTCATGATGCTCAGTCATACCTTTTAGTATAACGGTATTTTAGAAAACTCCAAATAAAGATACCAAACTCGTTGGTATTAATAGTTTTTTCATTATTAGCTTAGCGATATAGATTTTCATAATTTTACATATTGTTGTTGCGTTATCGCGGCAAGTACCAGAACTATAAGCATAATTAAAATAAAACGTTTAATTTTAAATAATAACCAAGGTTATTTTTAATAATATTTCGTAAAATAGTGTTTTTATCTTCAATTTCTGCTGTATTTACGAGTATTTATTATTATTCAGCAGATTAACCGTGACAGATAGCAATCGAAGGACTAAAATATTATCTAATCAATAGCTTAGAGAGTACTTATGTACTTGCCAGTTTTAAACCTGCCAAATCAAGAATTATTTCAACGTCCAAAACCCTATATTAAGCCGCGTAATTTATCACGCTGGTTGGAACAGTTGAATTCAAAAAAATTGGACGATTCCATAGTCGAGTTAACCGAGCAGATTTTAGCTTTAAATAAATCACACTATCCATCTAAAGATCGTTTAAAGCTAATGTTACTGATTCAGCCACGCGCCCATGAAATCATGTCGGGTCTTGAGCAAACACTAAGTACGGCTAAACTCCCCTACAAAGATTTATTTGCAGTGAGGCAGATAAATATTATAAAGCTCATTCATGAATTAGCTTCATCCTATAAATTAATTGTGAGTGAACTCGCAATATTAGACGATACTCGAACCAATTACGATTCAATGTTATCTGAAGCCATCTATTTTTCGATGCACTATTTATCATTACAATTGCTACAGGTATATCGTTGCTACCAACCAGAGCCTGAGGATGTATGGAGTGAGCTACATCAACTCTATCGCTATGCACTTACCTTAGGTTTGCAAGATTTTCCGATCGACGACCAACTAGCACAGGCACATTTTCCAGCACCACATACTGTTGATAAAATGTATCAGCGAATTGTCTTACTTGCTATCGCCGAACCATACAATTTAATGCAAAACGAGTCCGATGTAGTTTATAGACTAACGACACAATGGATAGAGCAGTGTAATATAATCCCGCTTGGTGATTTTTCACCGAATAATGAATATATTATCGATCTAACAGACGACCATGGGCCACGATTTGTTAGCAATGATAATACTTGGATACCCAGCGATGGCCGAATCATTGACATCTCATTAGTAAAGAAAAAACTCGAAAATGATATTCAAAAATTACTCATCAGTTCACACACCGATTCAATAGAACCTGAAACACTACTCAATAGAAATTTACGCAATATGTTGATGAGAATTTCAGATAATTGGCGACAACGTGTATCACGTGAAATGATACGTGGCAAATCATCAATCGAAATGGTCTTAATCAATAGCATGAATGCCTGCCATTTTTTCTTATCACAACAATCTCGTTTTACTCCGGCAATGGACGAATATAAAATGATGACCTCTGGTGCATCAAGAGCCACTAACAATAAAAAATCACAGTATCAAACCGAGCCCTACAAATTTGCATTAGAAAGTGATAAACGCCATAACCGTACAATTTATTTAACGAGTACTTGGTATGAGGTTAACAATAGTGAATTTGGCTTAGCACTCAGCGGCGATCTTGAAAAATACACACGTAAAATTGTTAAAGTTGGTGATCTAATCGCCTATAAGGCTAAACGTAACGAAAAGTCAAAATGGCAATTTGGTATTGTGCGTTGGCAAAAATCACGCGATCGTTCTAATATCGAAATAGGTGTTATGACAATTGCATCGGATGCTAGCCCAGTTGCCGTGAAAGGAATTTCTGGAGTTGGGGCAGGCACGGATTATTACCGCAGTTTAATGATTGAAGATACCAATACCAAAATCGAAGGCCATAATATAATTGTTCCGGCTTTTTTATATGATATCAATAGTGTCATCGCGGTTAATACTTCTGACAGCCTATATTATTTACGCTTAACAAAGTTATTACTGGCCACTGGTAGCATCGCCCAATTTCAATTTAAAGCTGTCGATATTTCTAATGTTGTGGCTAACCATTAAAAATGACTTACCAATCCAATTGATACTCAGCAATGGCATTAACATGCGTCGCATACCAATAAGGCTGTGTAGATAACTGTTCTTGTTTTACATTTAACGAAGACAAAGCCAAACGCTTTAATTTAGCATCTTCAATTTGTTTCGTTACTCGCAAACTAACTGCCGCAAGTAACGAAGCGGCAGACGGCATTGGTCCATCAGTCATTAAAATTTCACCCTTACCATATTGTAACAACATATTCTCGGATAACACCCACCCATACTGGGTGTAAAATCGCGTAAACCCATGTAGTGCAATCGTATATGCCAGCTTCATATCCTGCTGTTGTTTACTGTAACGTGCGTAGTCATAAATGCCTTGTGCAACATAAGCATAATCTTCTAGCCCAGCAACGCCTAGAACTCTAGAATCTTTAACGGCACGTAAGAGTTTTTGCTTTTGCCACAGATTTTTTTTGATGTATTCTTTAATTTTTGTAGCTTGTTGTTTAAAACGTTGTTCCCCCGTTATAATTGCGCCTTTAACAAAAGCCGATAATGCCAAACCATTCCATGCCGCTAATTGCTTATCATCTTTTGGTAAGTTTCTTTTTTGTCTGGCTTTAAATAACTTAACGCTTAACGAAGCAATTAATGCGATTACCTGTTTTTTTGGTATTTTTAATTGTTGTGCAATGTCATCAAAACTCATTTTTCGGGTGAGATGATGGCCATGTTCTAAAGCCGGTGGTTTATTTAAACCCCATAACAACTCAGCCGTATTGTATTCTTTGCTAGTCGCTAATTTTTTTATTTCATCATTAGTCCAAACATAAAAACCCCCTTCAACACCGTTATCATCTACCGCCGATAAACTCGCCGCCAGTGCATCGCCCGAGCTAGCAAGATCGCGACTCATAAAATCTAATGTAGCTATGGCTGTTTGTTTATATTCCACTTGATTCAATATTTCTGCAGCATCAAAATAGATCATAGCCAATAATGCATTGTTATAAAGCATTTTTTCAAAATGCGGTACTTGCCAAGCCGGATCAACAACATAACGATAAAAACCACCACCAATTTGATCCCACAAACCTTGGCTGCGCATTTGATCTAAAGTCAAACGTAAAAATTTTTCTAATCTGGGGTTTGGATTATGTTTTTGAATATCGAGCAATAGCTTTAATTGTGGTGCTGATGGAAATTTTAAACTTTGGCCAAAACCACCCTGCAACTCATCCGCAAACTCAAAAGCTTTTTCTTGATAAGCTTGAATGTATTCCTGAGCCAAACCTTTGGCTAGTTTGTCATTGGACTGGCGTAACACAGGGTATAATTCATCTGCTGCGCTGACAGCATATTGTTTTAAATCTTTCGCTTCCTTTTTCCAACGGCCGCTAATTTTTAATAAAATATTTTTAAACTGAATAGCCGGTACATAAGTCATTGCCACCAATGGATAACCTTCAGGCGTAATAAAAACATTTAACGGCCAACCCGCGCTACCAGTAGTACGTTCAGCAAAATCTATTAAACGTGCATCTAATGCGGGATTCAATTCACGATCAACTTTCACCGCAATAAAATTAGCATTAATAATGGCTGCAATTTCTTTGTTTTTATAACTTTCACGTTGCATAACGTGGCACCAATGGCATGAAAAATAACCACTAGAAACAAATAAAATTTTATTTTCTTTGCGTGCCCGAGCCACCGTGTCGGCGTTCCACTCCTGCCAATTCACCGGATCATTACCGTGCATCGCTAAGTAGGGTGAGGCGTGATTGGCTAATTTATTGTTGCTAACGTTTGCATTACTCGCAGCCAGTAATAAGCTGCTGGTTAATTGATTTAGTGCTAAAAAAATAATAGTTTTTATTAAATATTGTTTCATAAGTAACTTCCAGTTTTTAAGCTATATTTTTTATCATCTGTTTAAATTATTGTTTTTAATGTATTTATTAGAGAAGGATGACTAAAACCAAAAATCGAGCGCTATCAAACCGTGCTGTTAAATTTAATAGTTCACAGTTACATTAAGTAAAATGAACATCAAAATCGATTTAACACAAGATGATTATTCATTATTCCAAATATTACTAGACAGCTCGAGTAACATGACTGCATAAGAAAATTGAAGTGACCCCATCATCTCCACAATTTTTACGTACCATTCCTGGCAAAGGTTATTTATTAAGTAAGACAAGGTGTTCGATGGTTAGACATTGTAAAATTTTCTCTTGTTACAAATCTAAATTTCTTTTTTTAAGACTATAATAATGATTCAGATTATTTATCAGGATTGTCAGGCTTAGGTTCACTTATATCTGCCTCATCGGAAATTGCTTGATCTAACTCAGCATCCATTTCAGCATCAGATAATTCCTGAAAATCTTCATTTTCTTCTTCTTCGGCAATCTCTTTCTCGCGGCGTATACGACGTTTCACTACCATTCGAGAAGCAATTACACCAAATTCAAATAATATCCACATTGGTACGGCTAACATCACTTGAGAAATAACATCAGGAGGTGTTAAGAACATGCCGAGCACAAATGCCCCGACAATAACATAAGCTCGTTTTTTAATAAGATTTTCAGGTGTGGTTATACCAGCCGCAACCAAAAGCACGGTTGCTACAGGTACTTCAAACGCTGCACCAAAGGCAAAAAATAACATGAGTACAAAATCAAGGTACTTTGAGATGTCGGTCATCACCTCGACACCCTCGGGGGCTATCGCGGTTATAAAACCAAAAATCAATGGAAAAACAACATAGTAGGCAAATGCCATTCCACTATAAAACAAGATAATGCTTGAAACTAATAATGGGAAAGCCAATTCTTTTTCGTGCTTATATAAACCTGGCGCGATAAAGCTCCAAATTTGATACAAGATATAGGGCATTACCAAAAAAATCGATAATACTAATGATAATTTCATTGGTGTTAGAAAAGGCGAGATAACATCAGTTGCGATCATGGTGCTATCTTTCGACATATGCGTTGTTAATGGTTCTGCAAGGTAGGTATAAATATCATTAGCAAAATAAAACAATACCAAGAAAATCATTAGCACTAATAATACAACTCGCAGCAATCTGTCGCGCAATTCTATTAAATGCGAGACAAAGGGAATTTCAGATTGTTTTCTTTTTTCAGCGGCCACAAGGATTCTATTTTAGATTTTTAGCTATCGGCTTTAATTTTTTTTTTTCGGTAACAGTTGTTTCATCTGCTGTTTCTGGAGCAGTGTTTGTAGTCGCTTGGTTTTGATCTTCTGCATCTAATTCAGCAACCTCATAATCACTGTGATAGTCATCAGCAAAGCCATCTTCTACTTCATTGTGATGCGCATCATCTTCTTTTTCATCGTAAACATCGTTAGGGATGGCTTTTACTTGATAATCTTGTGCCGGTTGCTGGCCGTGATTTTCCTCTAACTCTTCATCAAAATTAGGAGATTTGATTGAATTAATAGAATTTTGGAATTCACTTCGAGTATCTTTTATAATTTCAGTAATTTCATGCATGCCTTGATTGCTTTCCGACATGGCATTTTTAAATTCTTCCATTTTTAACTCAGTGTCAATTTCAGTTTTAACGGAATTAATAAATCCTCTCACTTTTCCAACCCACAAACCAGCCGTTCTTGCTAAGCCCGGTAATTTATCCGGACCGATAACAAGCAAGGCAACTATTCCTATAATGGCAAACTCTGAAAAACTAAAATCCATAACGATAACCGAGGTAAGATAAACAATGTTGTTTTACTATTTCATATTTACAATATGAAAACACGCTAACCAACTTATTGCTTTTCTTTTTCTTCTACTTTCGTTACTTCAGCATCAATAACATTTGCTTCTTTCTGTTCGATAGAATCGGTTGTAGCGTCTGCATCCTCTTTCTTTGGATCATCGTCTTTAACCGCTTTTTTGAAATTTCTAAATGCACCACCAATATCCGAACCAATGTTACGGAATTTTTTAGTGCCAAAAAGTAAAATCACTATTAATAAAATAATAACTAACGAACCAGGTCCGATACCACCAAAACCCATAATAAACTCCTAAGTGTCAACTTCTAAAATAATTAAAATCCAGCTAAAGACGAACCACCTAATAAATGAATGTGCAAATGGAAAACCACTTGCCCACCGCCTTTGCCTGTATTGATAATGGTTCTAAAACCAGTATCCAATCCTTGTCGTTTTGCCAACAATGGCAACATTCTTAAACTATGCGCCATCACTGCATCGTGTTGTGTTTGCATTTCATTTAAACTATCAAAATGCTCTTTGGGCACCACTAATAAGTGTACCTCGGCTTTTGGGTTAATATCTTTGAAGACCACAATTTGATCGTCTTCATAAACCGTTTCAGACGGTATCGAACCCTCGATTATTTTACAAAATAAACAATCTTCAACCATTAATCAGTCCTTTCGATTTGCCTTTTCTTCTAGACCCGGCATGCCAAATCGTCTAGCCAATTCATCAAGCACCAAATCGGGGTGCAAATCTTGCTGCGCTAATAGTACCAAAGTATGAAACCAAAGATCTGCTACCTCGTAGACTATTTTGTTTGAATTTCCATCTTTTGCCGCCATAACCGTTTCCGTGGCTTCTTCTCCGATTTTTTTTAAAATCGCATCGAGACCCTTAGTATACAACGCTGCCACGTATGAATCTCGAGAATCTGCGGTTTTACGTTGTTCGAGTATTTCAGCTAATTTTTGTAATACATTATCCATTGCTAACGATACATATCCTTTGGATCTTTAAGCACAGCTTCAACTTCAAGCCATTGATTATCTTTAAGTTGTTTAAAAAAGCAATGATGTCTACCTGTATGACAGGCAATACCACCCTTTTGTTCAACTTCGAGTAAAATAACATCATTATCACAATCAAGCCGTATATCCAGCACAACTTGCTGATTACCGGATTCTTCACCTTTATGCCATAATTTTTGACGCGATCGGGAATAATACACCGCATGGCCAGTTTCCACTGTTAAACTAAGGGATTCTCGGTTCATCCAAGCCAACATTAACACTTTGCCCGTCACCGTTTGTTGCGCAATCGCAGCCACTAAACCATCAGCATTCCATTGCACTTGCTCCAACCAAGTTGTTTCTGTTGAGTTCATAAGCGCATTTCGATACCGTCACGCACCATTTGACGTTTGGCTTGTTCAATAGTGTGTTCACCAAAATGAAAAATGCTTGCTGCCAAAACGGCATCGGCATGGCCTTTGATAACACCTTCACTTAGATGTTCTAAAGTGCCGACACCACCAGAGGCGATTACCGGAACACGCACCGCGTCACTGATGGCACGTGTTAATTCCAGATCAAAACCAATTTTGGTGCCATCGCGATCCATGCTGGTTAATAAAATTTCACCGGCACCATAGGCCACCATTTTAACGGCCCACTCAATGGCATCAATGCCGGTTTCTTTTCGGCCACCGTGGGTAAATATTTCCCATCGATTTGGCTCATCGTCGGCACTGACTTTTTTGGCATCAATCGCAACCACTATACATTGCGAGCCAAATTTTTCGGCTGCTTGTTTAACAAACTCGGGATTAAAAACCGCAGCGGTATTGATAGCAACTTTATCAGCACCGGCATTTAACATGGTGCGCACATCTTCAACCGTGCGGATGCCACCACCCACGGTTAACGGGATAAAAACTTGTCCGGCTACTTGCTCAACCACATGCACCATAGTCTCACGGTTATCAGAGCTGGCGGTGATATCTAAAAAAGTAATTTCATCAGCACCTTGTTGATCGTATTGACGCGCAATTTCAACAGGATCACCGGCATCCCGAATATCAACAAATTGCACGCCTTTCACTACACGGCCATTATCAACATCTAAACACGGAATAATACGTTTAGCTAACATCGATTATTAATCCTGATTTATCAAGCTATCCGACAATGCCTGACCTTGGGCAAAATCCAAGCTACCTTCATAAATTGCACGACCGGTAATCGCACCGCTAATGCCATCATCCGCCACAGCGCATAATGCTTTTATATCATCCAAATTCGTAATGCCGCCTGAGGCAATAACGGGAATAGTAATCGACTGTGCTAACTTTTGGGTTGACTCAACATTAACACCAGTCATCATACCATCACGACCAATATCGGTATAAACAATGGCTTCAACACCATTTTGTTCAAATATTTTAGCCATATCGATAACATCATGCTTTGATAGTTTTGACCAGCCATCAATCGCCACTTTACCATCTTTGGCGTCCAGACCAACGATAATATGCCCTGGGAACTCCAAACAAATGTCTTTAACAAAGTGTGGCTCATTAACCGCCTTGGTTCCAATAATGACGTATTTCACACCGGCTTCAAGATATGCCTCAATGGTTTCTGCAGAGCGAATACCACCACCAATTTGAATCGGTAAATCGGGATAGGCGGCAGAGATTTGATGCACAACATCGGCATTCACCGGCTCACCAGCGAACGCACCGTTAAGATCCACAATGTGCAAACGCCGCGCACCGGCAGCCACCCAGCGGCCAGCAACTTCGACTGGATTATCTGAAAAGATAGTCTCATCGTCCATTTTACCTTGGCGTAAACGCACACATTTACCATCTTTCAAATCAATAGCGGGAATTAATAACATAACGGCTTCCAAAAGCTCCTAGTTTGCCTGGGTTTAACCTTAAAATAGTGACACTTATTACAACACTTTATACGTTTAAATAATAGCAAGCGCTTATCGATTGTAAGCCATCTCTCACTATAACCAGTTCAAAAAGTTTTTATACAGTTGCAAACCACTGTGTTGGCTTTTTTCAGGATGAAATTGCACCGCAAAAATATTGTCATTGGCGATGGCGCTGGTAAACATCACCGGATAATTCGAGGTGCCGACAATAACATCGGAACTTGCCGGTTCAACATAATAACTGTGTACAAAATAAAATCGACTGTTTTGTGCCACACCCTGCCACATAGGGTGTTCGGTACATTGATTGACCTGATTCCATCCCATGTGCGGAATTTTGAGATTCGGATTATTAGCCAATTCTGGGATATTCTTTTCAAACTCAAGAACCCGACCTTTAAATAAACCCAGACACTCAACACCCTCATTTTCTTCGCTACTTTGCAACATCGCCTGCATACCAACACAAACTCCAAATAATGGTTTGTTATTAGCCACTTCGTGAATCACATCATGCAAACCGAGACGTTTAATTTCTCCCATGCAATCTCGCATGGCACCAACACCGGGCAATACTACCCGATCGGCTTTTAATATTGTCTGAGGATCACCACTCACGATAATTTTTTCAGTCGTGGCGACGTGTTCAAGTGCTTTTGCGACGGAATGGAGATTACCCATGCCATAATCAATGACGGTTACAGTTTTCATAATTGTTTTGTTAATTAGAACAACTAATTAAGACTACAAACTTCCCTTGGTTGATGGCATTTGACCGGCCATGCGTGGATCCACTTCCAATGCCAAACGCACTGCACGACCAAAGGCTTTAAACACCGTTTCAGCAATATGGTGCGCGTTTTTGCCTCGAATACAATCAATATGCAAGGTCACTAAGGCGTGGTTAACAAAACCCTGGAAAAATTCTTTTATTAAATCCACATCAAAATCGCCAATACGTGCCCGTGGAAAATCAATATGAAACTCTAGATCTGGCCGACCGGAAAAATCAATCACCACCCGAGATAAAGCCTCATCTAATGGTACATAAGCATGGCCATAACGACGGATACCTTTTTTATCACCAACAGCCTTAGCTACCGCCATACCTAATGTTATACCAATATCTTCCACAGTATGGTGCGCATCTATTTCCAAATCACCTTTCGCAATAATGTCCAAATCCATCAAACCATGACGGGCTATTTGATCCATCATATGATCTAAAAAGGGTACCCCAGTTGCAAATTTACCGGTGCCAGAACCATCCAAATCCAAACTAACCTGAATTTGTGTTTCCAATGTATCGCGCTTAATTTGAGCAGTACGTAAGCCTTGCTTAGACGGCATTTCTCTCTCCGAATATCGGTTGTATTACTGTATATTCCACATTGTATCAGTTGGACAGGAACAGGGGAATATTAGATACACGCATTATTTTTCACGAAACGACGGCATCTAGTCGCTAATTCATCGATTGTAGCAACATTTTTTGTGGCGTTTTAAAAAATAAAATGACTACAAAACATACAATAACTGATCCAAATCAAGCCCTACTTTATAACAATAAGTACGATATAAGCTACTTAAACTAATTAGAGGAACTTCCGATGGATATATTCTTAGACGTACTGGCAATCGCCGCTATTGCTGCTTTTATTTTAATCGTAGTCTCAACACCATTATATTTAATGCTTAAATATACCGTGAAAAAAGACCAACAAAACAATCATCTGCCACATTAAACTGTGTATGTGGGGGAGAGGGGGAAAAAGCCCCCCAACAAAACAGTTTAAAAAACTACCCTATTGAGCTTCAAAAAATCCTCAGCACGCAACCGAATTTTTAAAATTAAAATTAAACATTATTAGTCGCTAACCAGTCTAGCATTTACGATTTGTAGTAGAATCAATTTTTAATTTAATTTGCTGACTCAATGCTCCCTTTTATTAAACAGTTCAATTATTTTCGTCGCCGTAACCGCAAACGTTTAAAACGAAACATGGTATGGTTGTTTAGAGTTGTTGCCGTTTTAATATTATTAGATGCGGTCTACCTTTTCACGCTATGGCCAAATTGGTCTGATTACAGTAGCGGTAAAGTTAAAAAAACGGAGTTTATTAATCAGTATCTCTCGAGTAAAAAACAAAAACCAAAACTACCCACGCTAAAATGGAACCCCATACCAATCACGTGGATTCCAAAACACTTGCAACGTGCTGTTTTAGTAGCAGAAGACGCACGCTTTTACGAACACCAGGGTATTGATGTTGAAGCTTTTAAAGAAGCCATGGATTACAACCTCGAACACATGAAATTCAAATACGGTGGCAGCACTATTTCACAGCAAACCATCAAAAACATGTTTTTAAGCTCGTCACGAAACCCACTTCGAAAATGGCACGAACTCATTTTAACGTTTGGTATGGAGATGAGTTTAACAAAAAAAAGAATTTTAGAAATTTATTTAAACGTCGCTGAATTTGGCCGAGGTATTTACGGTATCGAAGCCGCAGCACAACACTATTGGGGAGTTTCTGCCGTGGCCTTATCACATTATCAAGCTGCGCAATTAGCAGCAACGCTACCCAGCCCGATAAAACACAACCCTCGAACCCAAACAAAACGCTTTAATAAACGTGTGCGTAGAATATTAAGACTGCTATAAAAATACCACTGTTGTGCCGTTAACTTTTTACTGATAATCCGCGTAAGATTTTTCTTCTACTAATTCAGAATTAAGTTTAACGTTTATTTTACGTTTAAAATCGGCACGTTTATCATTGGTAACATATACTGCTCGTGCTAACTCAATAAATTTATCATCAAATTCTTTTTTAAGTTCCTTATCACGGATAGCATCTTCAATATCCCACAATTTTTCATTAATACTTTTTAATTCATATATTTCAAATTTAATATCAATTTTTACTTCATCACTTTTTTCCCAGATACTTTGTAATAGCTCCATCTCATGGTGCACATTTTGTAGCTTAGCGGCATCAGAAATACGCTCACTTTTAATTTGTAAAATTGTAATTTTATCCAGTAATTCACCAAATGAAATATCAACTTTAAGTGCCATGATCGTAGTCCTGTCTGTGTTAGTATAAAAAAATCGAGTATAGTGAATAATACCTAAGCACATCAACAAAAACGAGAGGCAAATGTAGATTGCAGGCATTAAAACGAATATTAGTTGCGCGTATGGGAAGAGTTGGCGATATGGTGATGATTACGCCGGCTTTGCAAGCCATTTTAGACAAATTTCCACATGCAAAAATAACCCTATTAACCAATGCTGACGGTAAACGCACATTAAACAATTTTAGTGAGCGCATTGATAAAATAATCATTTATGACCGAAAAACACTTTTCCCTTGGTTAACCCGACAACGCATTAAAAAAGCCATTGCCCAAGATCAATATGATCGCGTTTATTGCTTTGAATCCAAGCCCAGTTTTTTAAACTTATTTAGTGCATTCAAACCCGTTTTGTATGCACTAACTGCAACAAACGATAAGCGTGTTCATTATGCGCAATATTGTTTAAATTTAGTCGAGCCAAACGCAAGGACAAAAATGGCTTACAGCTTACACCTAGCCGTTAGCAAAACGGCAATAACCGATTCACTCATGCTATTAAAAAAGTTAGCCATTAAAAATGATGATTTTATTATTGGTCTACACCCGTCATTTAGTGGCTTGGCAAAATCATTTGGTCGCGCAAGCAAACACGCCCATCATAAAACATGGCCAATTGCCGCATGGAGTGCTTTAGCAAGCAAGTTACAACATTATGGCGCAACGAATAATGTCAAAATAAAAGTGATGATGGATTTAATTCCTGATGAAGAATCAATTGCAATTAAAATTAACAAGCATAGTAATGGCGCTGCGTTATACCAGTGCCCAGCATTAAACTTTGAGCGCTATAAAGCCACTCTGGCACGCTATGATTTATTAATAACACCTGATTCCGGACCAATGCATATCGCTGCCGCAGTCAATACCAAGATAGTGGCGTTATTTAGCCGACATGAGCCCAGCGATTGCCAACCATTTGTTGCCGCAGAACAATTTACCGTATTACGTGCCGAGGATATGCGCGAACCAGAAAAAGGCTTAGCGACTATTGATGTCGATAGCGTTTTTAATGCCTGTTTGAACTATTTACCAAAATAACTTTTTAAGCAACGCTAGGGGATAAACGTTTATCCCTTAAAACTAAAAAATAATCTATACAGGTTTTGCTTTTGACGTGCGTGGTTTGCCTTTATACGGTTTTTTATTCGCGTTTGGCTTGCCTTTTTTATTATGCTGCGGCGGTTTTGCGCGTAATATTTTAGCACTCGGCTTAGGCTCGACCAGTAAACTTGCGGGAATACTTTCAACAGGGATTTTGTGCCCAATATATTCTTCTATATCGGGCAAGGAAAAAACGTATTCTTCACAAGCAAAACTAATCGCATCACCAACGGCACCGGCGCGTGCGGTTCGACCAATGCGATGGACATAATCTTCGTTATCTTGGGGTAAATCAAAATTAATCACATGACTAACATCGGGAATGTGCAGGCCACGAGCAGCAACATCGGTTGCGATTAATATTGGTAATTTTCCAGCAGTAAAATCTTCTAAAATACGCAAACGCTTTTTTTGATGCACATCGCCAGACAAAACCGCGCTATCCCAATCATTGCCCTTTAACCAAGCTTGGACGGCTTCTGCGGTTCGTTTGGTATTGATAAAGATTAAGGTGCGCGAGGCTTGTATGTCTTTCAAAATGCCCAGTAATAACGGAATTTTTTCTTCTTTTGACGGGTAATACACGCTTTCTGTAATACCGCTAGCGGTCTTATTTTCAGTTTCAACCACCACTTGCTGCGGATTGTTCATGTGTTCGTAAGCAAGCTCATTAACTCGGTGTGATAAAGTCGCAGAAAACATTAGATTCAATCGTTTATCCGGTGCGGGCATACGCCGTAGCAGGTAACGAATGTCTTTGATAAAACCCAAGTCAAACATTCGATCAGCCTCGTCCATGACCATCACCTGCACGGCTCTTAAATCAAACACGCCTTGTTTGAAATAATCAATCATTCGCCCTGGAGTGCCAATTAAAATATCGGTACCGGCTAGAATTGTTTGTTTTTGTTGCTCGTAGCCCGTGCCACCATAGGCCAGCGCCATTTTGAAACTTAACGAACCGCTCAGTTGCACGGCCTCTTTATGGATTTGAATGGCTAACTCACGGGTTGGTGCAATCATAATGGCTCTAGGCCGCGTTTTTGTTGACGTAGACGACTCTGAATTGGGGTGTGTCAGTAAATATTGAAAGCAAGCAACTAGGAATGCTGCGGTTTTACCGGTGCCAGTTTGCGCCTGACCGGTAATATTTAGCCCTTTTAGCGCATAGGGCAAGGATTTTTCCTGAATTGGTGTACAATAAAGGTAACCGGCCTGTTTTAATCCATCGAGAATGACGGGCTCCAATTCAAAGTCCGTAAATTTTGATTCTGTTAAGTGTTGTTGTGACATTATCAAGCAGCATACCAGCTTTTGTAACTTAGCACTTGAAAACTAACACCAGATAGGCACAAAATAGCGGATATAGTAAATAGTTTGTAAATTGTAAGGACAAGCCATCGTTTTTACGATATTTTATAAATAGTGAAGACAAAATAAAGTAATGGGAGAACAATCTTGAGCGATAAAATCGTGTTTGTAACTGACGACACTTTTGAAGAAGAAATAGTGAAATCTGGAGATCCAGTCCTAGTGGATTATTGGGCAGATTGGTGTGGTCCCTGTAAGATGATTGCGCCAATTTTAGATGAAATTGCTCAGGAGTATGCCGGCAAACTAAAAATTGCAAAGCTCAATATTGACGAGAATCCACTGACACCACCTAAATTTGGAATTCGAGGCATCCCCACTTTAATGTTATTTAAGGGTGGCAATGTCGAGGCAACTAAGGTCGGCGCAGTTTCCAAGTCACAACTGACGGCGTTTATTGACAGTAACCTATAAACGGGGCAAATCATCGTCACGTTTAATGTACGTCTGGTCTCAAAACAGAAAACAATCTAGTTCAGGACTGGACGTGCGTTAACTTTAGTGTTATTTTCAGTATATAAATTACAACTATCTTTATCCCTTATAAAGAATTCGGCTTAATATTCGCCTAATAACAGGCATCCTCACAAACTTAACTCAAACTTTATAATACAAACATTACAAATTCAGGAAATAATTCCAAATAATTAACGCATAAGTGCGTTTATTAAACTCCATTTAATTCAACCTAAAACAAAATCAGAGCAATCATGAACCTCACAGAACTTAAACAAACTCCCGTACCATCATTAATTCAAACAGCACAAGAAATGGGGGTCGAAAACACCGCCCGCGCCAAGAAACAAGATATTATATTTTCTATTTTAAAAGCTCACTCCAAAAAAGGTGAAGATATTTACGGCAGTGGTGTACTGGAAATTTTACAAGATGGTTTTGGGTTTTTACGTTCGGCTGATAGCTCTTATTTAGCAGGCTCGGATGATATTTATGTATCTCCTAGCCAAATTCGTCGCTTTAACTTGCGCACAGGTGATACCGTTGCTGGAAAAATTAGACCACCAAAAGATGGTGAACGTTATTTTGCCTTATTAAAGGTCAATGAAATTAACTTTGACTCCCCCGAAAATGCCAAACATAAAATATTATTTGAAAATCTAACACCTCTGCACCCAAACGAACGCATAATATTAGAACAAGGCAATGGCAGTAGCGAAGATTTAACCGCTCGTGTTATTGACTTAGCGTCACCACTAGGCAAAGGTCAGCGTGGTTTAATTGTATCACCACCCAAGGCCGGTAAAACCATGATGTTGCACGATATCGCACATTCAATCACCCACGGTAACCCTGACATACACATGATTGTGCTGTTAATCGATGAGCGGCCAGAAGAAGTGACCGAAATGGAGCGTTCAGTACGCGGCGAAGTTATTGCCAGCACCTTCGACGAACCTGCCAGTCGTCACGTACAAGTGGCTGAGATGGTAATCGAAAAAGCCAAGCGTTTGGTAGAACATAAAAAAGATGTGGTTATATTACTCGATTCCATTACCCGTCTTGCTCGAGCCTATAACACCGTTATCCCGTCATCCGGCAAAGTATTAACCGGTGGTGTCGATGCCAATGCCTTACACCGTCCAAAACGCTTTTTTGGTGCCGCGCGTAATGTTGAAGACGGTGGTAGCCTAACCATCATCGCAACCGCCTTAGTCGAAACCGGTTCGCGTATGGATGACGTTATTTATGAAGAATTTAAAGGCACCGGTAACTGGGAAGTGCATTTAGACCGCCGAATTGCTGAAAAACGTATTTACCCTGCTATTAACATTAACCGTTCAGGCACACGCCGCGAAGAATTATTAACCAGTCCAGATGAATTACAAAAAATGTGGATTTTACGTAAAGTCGTGCATGAAATGGACGAACTGGCAGCGATTGAATTTTTAGTCGATAAGTTAAAAACCTCCAAAACCAATAATGAATTTTTTGATTCAATGAAACGCTAAACACAGCACATTAAAATACCAAGCAAACCGTGTTTTGCTTGGTATTTTTTGATTAATTCCAAAATACCAAGCTCCAAGTTATTCCCTAATCACTCATTTTCACCTTTTCTAACAACCGATACAGTTCACAAAAACGAAAATAAATTATTAAGATCGCTCGAAATCAGCGAGATAATCGAATTTTGACTTTTTTACTAGTTTTTCATTTAATTTCATTAGCTTAGCAGCACTATTTAATATAGTGCATTAATTGAACGATATAAGCTAAGTCAATGATTTATTGACATTTTTTTGAATTTACCGGATGATGTTTTTAACGCGAAAGACAAACATTCTAACTACTCTTTAGCGGCATATAAAAATAATACTTTAGTTATTTTTAGTGCAATCTGCGTTTTCCTCACATCGATGAAAATGCCCGACGAAACACTACGCCGGCATCAAGCTCGCTGTGTATTAAAACGAGGTGGTATAGTATGGACAGTTATAAAAAACGAATTACCGAAATCGATCGCGAATTCGATTTCGACAAAATGATGAGTTTGGCTCAAAACAATCCTGAAGGTTTTGAGAAACTACGCCAAGAACTCATTAATAATTTTATCAAAAGCCTTCCTGAAGAAAATAGACACCGAATGGAATGTTTACAATGGCGCATTGATCAAACTCGCAAACAATCTAAAACCCCACTCGCTGCCTGTATGGCATTGACCGAAATGATGTGGGAATCGTTTGAACAATTAAATGCATTATTCTTAGAAATGAATGGTGCTGAAAGTAGCGTAAAAATTACTACACCTCTACCAACAGCAGACATTTTACCTTTTAAAACAGCCTAAGCACCAAATTTGCTGTAGTACACCATTATGGCTCTCATAATGGTGTCTTTTATTTTGTTTTGATCACAGCTTGCCTATATCCTTGCAGTAAAATCTCTAAATTAGTTTAAACTATATAACAAGAGACTTATCACCGCTATTCCGTAGAAAAATTAGGTGAATATAATTAACAATCAAAATAGCATCGATTTTGATAAATGGGTTGAACTTGCTCAAATCAACCCTAAAGCTTTTGAAGAATTACGCACTCAGGTTTTAGAAATTGCATTGAGCAAAATCGATAAGCGGCGCCGACATAAATTTGAATGCTTGCAATGGCGCATCGACCAAATTCGGCAAACCAGCAAAACACCACTCTCTGGTTGCATCAAAATATCACAGCTAATGTGGTCTAGTTTTGATGAACTAATTCTACAATATTATGACGATCAACAAGACCTTAACGCATCAGCAAAAAAAAATGCGACGATATTACCCTTTAAACCACCAACTTAGATTTAATTTCCTAATTTAGAAATAGCCTGTTCACGTGTATAAAACTCACCTTGAAGCAGAAAGCCGGACACCACACTCGTTTTAACCGCTATAGGTTTCCTATTAGTATTTCGCTTTATAATTAACTCATCTGGCAAACCATCATATAAATGCACGGCAGCAAATTTTCCATTACTATAACAAGAACGATAAATCTTTCCCGACATTAAATCCAGAAAGGCAGGAACAAAACCATACTCAACATTATTACCACTGATACCCGAGGTATTTTGATATTCAAAATTTTCGCAAATTAATCGTGTCGTCTTATTGGATAAGACTAAAGTTGATTTTTCAAAATCCATTTTAAATGAAGCCCTTTATTTAGTTTACTCATTAAAACTATTGCACAACATCTCCCATCAATATGTCATCCATATCTTAAATTATTGTCGGTTATTTCTTACATAAACGTTTAAACGCTACTATTTAATCATTCAATACATGCTACTATCAATTAAGCTAAAAATAATTTATTACAACTAATGATAAATGATAAAATTAAAAACACCTTATGAACTATTTAAATCTTTGCAAAACCATAAGTTCTGAAATAAAAAAACATTTAGTTGCAGAAATTAAACAACATGGTTTCAATGGTGAAACCATGGAAGATCCATCCGATTTAAAATCGACTCATGACATTGACAAAATCGCAGCAGCCATTGCTTTAGAAAAATTATCAGAATATAACTGCAACATTTTTATCGAATCAGTTAGCAATACCATTCAAAACAATGCCGATTTTTCAGTGTATATCGATCCTGTTGATGGTTCATTAAATTGGGAACGCGGTGTGGGTGATCCCTGTGTGGTGATAGCAATATCATCAAAAGCTAAAATAAGCTGTTTAAAGGATCTCGAGTTTTCATTCGTTTACGGTCTTCGTAGTAATGATATTTATTATTCCGATTTAAAACAATCATATTATATTAGTAGTCTCACCAATAAAACGGTCACTATTAATTGCTCAGGCAAACAACAACTGTGCGATGCAACAGCCTATTTAAGAACCGGTTACGGTGGCGCTCAACGACAGTTGGATCACACTTTAGCACTGTTTACTACAGTGCGTGATATTCGAAGTTTTGATAATGCGGCAATAGAAATGTGCGAAATTGCCCGCAATGCTGCCGATGTAATGATAGAAGCCAGAAATATTTCTGATTTCTTTAATTTACTTGCTTATCCAATTTTAAAAACTGCTGGCGGCTTCTTAACAGATTTATCGGGCAACGAGCTAGCCGAGCAAACACTTGAGTTTGAATCAAACTATAATTATATTGCTTGTAATAATACCTCGTTACTAAATGAAACCATTAACTCGATAAATAACAAATAATTAAACACTACAAAATTTTGTCACATTTTAATCACTAGCGACTATACTCTTTAGAAAAATATAAATTTTTTCAATTATTAAATTGCGTATATTCTCAGTAGGACAGCGATGATCTGGATTAAAACACAATATGTTTTTCGATATTTTTTGGCTGTACTCAGCATATTTTTTAGTGCTTGTTCATCTGACAACAAATCTCCAGAACTTGCATCTTATGACAATACACAAGCAATTCATGTTGGTTTATTTTCAAAATCACAAAAAGGCCTATTAATGCCTGAAGGTTGGCAAGAGTTATCGTTACCCGGAGTTGAGCAACACAGTGAATATTCATTAGTAACTGTTAGCAATAAACGTGTTATAAAAGCCGTTAGTCAAAATGCGGCTTCGGGAATCATTAAAAAAGTTAATATTGATCCAAAACAATTCCCCATTTTAAAGTGGTGCTGGAAAATTGAAAATATACTAAAAACCGCCGACATAAAATCCAAAGCTGGTGACGACTATTCTGCTCGAATTTTTGTCACTTTTGATTATGACATTGAAAAACTATCGTCAAACGAACGTTTTAAAGCCAAAATGTATTCACTACTACACGGTGAGCTGCCACCCTTAGCCACTATAAACTACATATGGGATAATCGTGCTGCATTAAATTCCATCCAATCAAGTGCTTATACCGACAGAGTGAAAATGATCGTTATTCAAAGCGGTGCCGATAATTTAAAACAATGGTTAACCGAGAAACGGAATATTTACGAGGACTTTAAATTGGCCTTTGGTGAAGAGCCACCCCATGTGAGTAGCATTGCGATTATGACCGACACCGATAATACTGGTGAGAAGGCCACCGCTTATTTTGGAGATATTACGTTTTACCCCCAAAACAGTACGCCAAACCAGTAGTTTTTGAACCTAAAATCTCTATATTATCTTATAAAACAACAGTTTAAATAGTTTTTAAAAAGCTTGCTGTCACCTGTTGTTTCTCGTAGAATAACCGACCTTGCTTACCACGGTGCCTCGAGTGTACAACACGTCGCAGGTGGCCCTGGTCAATAAACAAAATGAGGATTTATCATGAAAACCGAAATACACCCAGATTACGCAGAAATTAGTGTTACTTGTAGTTGCGGTAACGCATTTAAAACTAAATCAACCGTTGGAAAAGATTTGAATTTGGATGTATGTTCAAAATGTCATCCTTTCTATACGGGTAAGCAAAAATTATTGGATACTGCGGGTCGAGTTGATAAATTCCGCCAGAAATACGGTATGGCTGGAAAATAACCCTGTTTATTCCGTTTTCTATCAAAAAGGCACTCAAATTGAGTGCCTTTTTTGTTGCAGCAGCATTAATCTTACAAAACTAGGTTTGTGGGCAAATAATTATTACCGTGCTATCGACCTTAGAACATTAAAAGCCACTAAAAAAATACAAGCGCGTGGTTATTTAGGTGTACCACCCAAAGCCAGAACAGTTTCAAATTTTATTACGACATCCTAGTGCATTATTGCTGAATAACTAATGCATCTAATGCACAATCATACAGTGACCTAGTAGGGCTTCGTAACAGCTATTTAGAAAAAAAATAGTTGTATTGGTTTTGTGCTGAGCAGAGCCCATCCTACAAAATTATGCAGTTAACTTTAGTTTTAATTTTGGTCACGGCGGTCTGGTTTTAAATAGCGTGATAAAATTTATCTAATTCAATCGGTTTTGCTAGGTTCGCATCAGCAGCAACTTTATGACTGTTTTCAATATTAATAACTCGCTGATAACCTAAGAAATGACGTAACACCCAAATACAAATTAAAATGCTTAATAAAAAAATAATGCTAACAATGGCTAGAATAAGAATAATTGCTTAATCTCATAGCGAGTATAATGTTGCAATTCTAATAAAAGCTGTCGTAATTTATCTTGAGCAGGAATTGCATCGCTAATCATTAGTTGTTTAGCTTTTGTTATATTTTTTTCATCGTTAATAGCGATATAAATTATTTTATGTTGAATTTTATTAAGGCTGCTCATATATTTTCGTAGTTGCAGCCATTTGGTAAAATGACTCTATTAGACTGCTAATTATCTTTAGTTTTTCGGCTAATAAAACTATGTTTTTAGATATTTAGTAATAAAGCTGTTAAGTACAAATAAATTATATCTAAATGTATTCAATAACTTTGCTACACTAGTGGCATAGATTAGTAATTGCTTATAAAACAAATTAAATATGAATAATAAATCTACAGACAAGCTCGCTACACGTAAACAAAAAGCACTTGATTATCACGCTCAGCCTATTTCTGGAAAAATTGCGACTGCAATTACCAAACCCGTAAGCACTCAAGAAGATTTAAGTTTAGCCTATACACCGGGGGTTGCTGAACCGGTACGTGCTATTGCAGAAAACGCAGAATTGGCATACAGCTATACTGGAAAAGGCAATCTAGTTGCCGTGATTAGTGATGGTACTGCTGTGTTAGGACTTGGTAATGTTGGTGCTTTAGCTGGAAAACCGGTCATGGAAGGTAAGGCAGTATTGTTTAAAAAGTTTGCCAATATTGATGTATTTGATATTGAAGTTGATAGTTGCTCGGTTGATGAATTTGTCAACACCGTTGCCAACATCGCAATTACCTTTGGTGGTATCAACTTAGAAGATATCGCCGCACCGCGTTGTTTTGAAATTGAGTCGGCATTAAAACAACGAGTTAATATTCCCGTTTTTCACGACGATCAACACGGTACTGCAATAATTATTGCTGCTGGCTTAATTAATGCGCTTAAAGTTCAAGGTAAATCACTAAACAATGCAAAAATTGTCTGTTTAGGTGCTGGTGCGGCTGCAATTGCTTCGATGAACTTATTGCAAAATCTTGGTGCGTCTTTACAAAATATTCTAATGCTTGATCGACACGGTGTTATCCATGAACAACGCGATGACTTAAATAAATATAAGCAAAAATTTGCCAATAAAACCGCTGCACGAACCCTAGAAGATGCTTTAACCGATGCTGATGTTTTAGTTGGTGTTTCTGGTGCCAATTTAGTTAATGCCGAGCAAATTAAACTCATGGCCAGCAAACCCGTTATTTTTGCGCTATCCAATCCCGATCCTGAAATCCATCCTGATTTGGCTTTGGCAACCCGCCCCGATCTGGTTATGGCAACAGGACGTAGTGATTTTCCAAACCAAGTTAATAATGTGCTCGGTTTCCCATTTATTTTTAGAGGCGCATTGGATGTACGTGCTTCCGATATCAATACTGAAATGCTCATTGCTGCGGTACATGCCTTGGCCGAATTGGCTCATGAAGCCGTACCACAAAATGTACTCGATGTTTATCAATTGAGCGAATTGAAATTTGGTCCAAAATATATTCTACCCAAGCCCTTTGATAAACGCCTGCTTGATGTTGTGCCCGCTGCTGTTGCAAAAGCAGCCATTGATTCTGGTGTTGCTCAACAATAATACTTAAATTTTGTCTAATTATTAGTAAACTATCCTATAACTATTTTTATTTTAAGAACCATTATAAGAATAATTATACATAACAATTTTTTTTTCGCATTTCAAATTGTAAAGTTTAATCATATATTTTACACTCTATTATAGTGGTTATATACATCAAGCTCGCTTACCGATTAATCATGTATAAAAACAATAATATAAAACAAACAACATTTTTTTAAAATTAATTTAAAAAAATGTTTTCAAAACAAAATAGCATGGAGTCCACCGATGAGATTATCATTCATAATAGGCCTTTTTTTCATTTTTATATCATCCAATAGTTTTGCTCAACCGGATATAAAAGATACAAACCCTAAACATAATTCTAAATTTCATACTGAATTTGAAAAAGGTTTTTCTGCGTACAACAATAAAAATTATAAGCTAGCAATGAAAACCTGGTGGGCACTTGCTAAAAAAAATCATATCGTTTCGCAGTATAATTTAGGCTTAATGTATTACAAAGGCCAAGGTGTTACAGCAAGTAAACGCAAAGCTTTTTCATGGTTTTATCGTGCAGCCAAACAAAAACACGCCGGTGCTGCGTTAATGATTTCAAAAATATATGCTGTAGGTATCCAGTCAAAAAAACAACCAATGAAAAGTTATAAGTGGTTACATCGTGCAGGCGACTACGGTAATTTAAAGGTGCAATTGCAACTAGCCAAAATGTATGAACATGGGAATAATACCCCGAAAAATTTTCGCAAAGCCTTTACTTGGTATTCAAAAGCAGCCCAACAAGGTAATGATGTAGCGCAATTTAAAATTGCAACAATGTATAAAAAAGGTAAAGGCACTAACCAAAGTAACAAACTCGCATTTAAGTGGTTTTTAAAATCAGCTGAAAATAATAACGTTCATTCTCAATATGCTGTTGCACTTTTGTATAAAAATGGTCTTGGTGTAAAAAAGAATGATCTGAAAACGGTGTATTGGTATAAAAAAGCTGCGTTACAAGGTGATGCCTTTGCTCAAAATAATCTAGGTATGATGTACCAACTCGGTCGAGGCGTTAGTAAAAATTATTTGAAAGCGATTAATTGGTATAAGAAATCGATTGCCCAAGGTAATGTTTATGCCATGAATAATCTAGCATTAATTTATGAAAGAGGTTTGGGAAATACTCAGGTTAATATACCTAAAGCACTCGCTTTATTTAAAAATGCCGGAATTCCTCAAGCAATGGCACGCTATGAACGCTTGAAATCTACTGTGGTTAATTAGCTAAGTTATTACGCTGCCCGTCATTCCCGCAAGCTCTTAGCGGAAATCTCGGTAATTATTGAAACTCAAATTATGAGGTTTAAATGAATTTAATTTAGGTGAGGCTAACTAATAACTTTTCTACTTCCATTGTATTAGCTCGTGGCATGGTTTTGCCATCAATTGGACTCAGCGGAGATTGTTTTTTGCCGTGACTAACAAATACAGTTAATAAAAATCGAACATCACCGGCATAGAAATTAAATGTCGGTTGAAACTCGTGAACATCGTGTCCGTATCGTACTTTTTGTTCGCCTATTTCAAACGGAATGCGTTGCTCAATTAAAAATACCGTTATATCTTCACTGGTATCAGCAAATAAATGTAAGTGTACTGGTGAATGTTGATCCGATGTTCCTGCCAAAACCGAACCAACAAGCTTTGGCGAAAAATCAGCGAATAACTTCATGGCTTTTAAAGCAGCTTGACGTAAGCTAAAAACAATTTGTGGTTGCTCATCGCCACAAAATATCCGTTGATATTCAATTAAAGCACGTTCAATTTCAATATTCGTTGGTAATTGTGTTTTATCTAAAATACCAAGTCGTTCAACGGCTTTATTCTTTGCAGCCAAAAAATCACGATTACCAGATTTTGCTAAAATCTTTGCCGCTTGTTGTGCTATCAATAATCGTTGTCGATTATCTTTATGTTTTCGTTTTGTCATTTTAAGTATTGGTTCACAATTTAAAATGCTTAAAATATTTCTTCCGTTATATTCGATGGCTGCCCCGTATTTGAATTATTCGATTTTTGGTTTTGCTGATTCACATTATCAGTCCTTGGAGCATGTGACTCCCGAAAAAATTCAAATAATGTTTTTTCACTATTAATTGTAGATGGTAAACCTGTTTTTGCATCGATTCGTATCGATACTAATCCACTTGGTTGCTCTAAAGGTGTTTCAGCTTTTCCGCGTAAGGATTGCCGCATATAATCGATCCACATCGGCAATGCAGCACGAGCACCAGTTTCTCGATTACCTAATGGTTTTGGATTATCAAACCCCACCCATGAGATTGTCACCACATTGCCATTAAAACCCGAGAACCAGGCATCTTGTTGATCATTGGTGGTGCCGGTTTTTCCTGATAAATCTTTACGACCAATAACTCGTGCGCGTCGTCCAGTACCAAAGCGAACCACATCGCGCAACATGGTATTCATCAAAAATGAAACTTGTGGTGAAATAATTCGTTTCGCAAGAACAATTTGATGTGGCCCTTCGTTAATATCTTCGGTGCTTAGATCGGAATAATCAAATTCAGCAAGTGCTGCCTCGACAGATGAATCTGGATCTGTAATATCTGCTTGTTCTTGGCTCAAGTCAGCAATTTTAATTCCATTATTATTAGCCTCTGTCTCCGCAATTGCTTGATTGTCACTTTTTGGGTCGATATCAGTTTCAATTTCAGGATCAGATTCATTGTTACTATTGTTCAGGATATCATCACTTAGTGCTATCACTGTAGTAACATCATCCGTTTCTAAATCAGTTTGTTCTAAATCTTCACACTCAAGGCAAACGGTATCAGGAGAAGAACGCGACACTAAATCACGATTGGGTCCTATTATGTAATCGATAAAATACGGTTTCACTCGAAAACCACCATTCGCAAAACTGGCGTAGGCTTGTGCTAATTCTAAAGGTGTAATGGTGCCACTGCCTAACGCTAATGACAAATCACGCGGCAAGGCATCTTTGGAAAATCCAAATCGTTTTAAATAACGCGCAGAATATCCAATGCCGATGTCGCGCAGTAATCGGATGGAAACTAAATTTCTGGATTTTATTAATGCCTGACGCAATCGGGTTGGGCCATAAAACCGACCGCTATAATTTTCTGGTCGCCAAGTATCTTCTAAGCCCGGTGCCTCAAAGACCACCGGCGCATCATTTATGACTGTGGCAGCGGTAAAACCTTTATCGAGTGCAGCAGTATAAATAAAAGGTTTAAAGCTCGAACCCGGCTGTCGTTTGGCTTGCACTACCCGATTAAATTTACTTTGATAATAATTAAAGCCGCCAACCAGTGATTCAATGGCACCATCGCCCGAAGCTAAAGATACCATTGCACCGGCAACGGTTGGATTTTTGGCTAACCAGGAACAACCTTTTTTAGCTGGATAGGTATAAATAATATCACCCTCGGCCAATATATCCGAGGCCAGCTTGGGTGCTGGTCCGCGTGTATCGTCATCGATAAAACGACGTGCCCATTCCAGTTGCTCCCATGATAGATAGGCAATATTGCCATCTTTAGTGCGCGCATAAACTTCTTGCTCATATACCGCAACCACCACCGCGGCTTGCATTTTTCCAACATCAGAATAATCGGATAACACATCTTCCCACATTTCAAACATATCACGGTCGTCATTACTTTCTACTGCTGTAGAATTTTCATCAACTGCCGTTGTGTAGCGTGAAATATCTTCTGAGTGAGCCTCAATACCGCGATAACCATGTCGTCTATCGTAGGCTAATAAGGCACTGCGTAATGCGCTATTGGCTGCTTGTTGTAAGCGTCCATCTATCGTAGTGTAAACCGAATAACCATCAACATAGGTTTCCGGGCCAAAGCGTTCGACCATTTCATTACGTACCATCTCGGCAACATAACGTGCTTGTACGTCGATTGATTGGCCATGAACTTTAGAGTCATCCACTTCTGCAACGGCAGCTTGGTATTCCGGTTCCTGAATAAAATCTAAATCATAAAACATGCGCCGTAAAATATGGTTTCTACGTTGCGTCGCTCGTTCTGGGTTAGCAACCGGGTTGTAACGTGAAGGTGCCTTTGGCAAACCTGCTAACATCGCTATTTGTGCAAGGTTTAATTCTTTAAGCGTCTGGCCGTAATAAACTTGAGCCGCGGCGGCATAACCATAGGCGCGTTTGCCCAGATATATTTTATTCAAATACAGTGCTAAAATTTCTTTCTTCGTTAGTTCTTTCTCAATTTTTAGCGCGAGAAATATCTCATTTAATTTACGGGTATAAGTTTTTTCACGCGAGAGGAAAAAATTACGCGCTACCTGCATGGTTATTGTGCTGCCACCCTGAGATCGCTCGCCAGTGGTTAACACTTTGAACACGGCACGTAAAATACCTTTGTAATCGACCCCTGGATGTATAAAGAAACGATCGTCCTCTGCCGCTAATATAGATTGTATGAGTAGTGTTGGAAATTCATTGTATTGCAATGGTTGCCTTTTGACTTCACCAAACTCGGCAATGAGGTCACCTTGCTTGGTATAGACCCTAAGGGGCACCTGTAAACGAATATCTTTCAGCGTGTCGACCGAAGGTAGCTTGGGCGTAATCACTAAATACAGGACAAATAAGGAAATTACGCCTAAAATAGAGAGGCTTAATCCAGTGAAGAAGCTATAAAGTAATGTTTTTTTAAGTATTGGTTTCATTATTGCGGTTATTGTCACTCAACAAAATTTTAGATGGTGTGTCAAACGACACAGTATAAGGCTTCAAATCAGGTAACACTACACAGACGTTGTAATTAATTATCAGTTGACCTATAGTTATTGTGATTAGTTAATGTACATAGGCAACAAAACACTGTAACTTACGCTTTAGAAACGAAAAAGAAAGAAAATATTATGGGATTTGGAGAAATATTTAAGGCTAAAAAACAACCCGTTATCGGGTTGGATATCAGTTCGACTGCTGTAAAATTACTCGAATTGAGCCAAACAGGTGCTCGATATCGTGTAGAAAGCTATGCGGTTGAGCCATTACCCCACAATTCGGTCATCGAAAAGAACATTTCTGATGTCGAAGCGGTTGGTGAAGCGATTAAACGAGCTGTAAAACGCTCAGGATCACGCAATAAATTTGCAGCGGCGGCCGTTGCCGGCTCGGCTGTTATTACTAAAGTTATCTCGATGTCTTCAGACTTAAGTGAAGATGAAATGGAACAACAAATACAAATCGAAGCCGATCAATACATCCCTTATCCTCTCGAAGAGGTCAATCTTGATTTTGAAGTTGTCGGACCATCCGATAATGATCCCGAACGTGTCGATGTTTTATTAGCCGCATCACGTAGTGAAAATGTTGATGTGCGCATGGCCGCCATCGAGATTGCAGGCTTAAAACCCCGTATTATAGACGTTGAAGCCTATGCCATGGAAAATGCTTTTAGTTTACAACTATCACAATTACCCGATAATGGTGTTGATCAAACCATTGCGGTATTGGATGTTGGTGCAACCATGACAACCTTAAACGTCATTCACGATCAAACAACTATTTATACTCGCGAACAAGTCTTTGGTGGCAAACAACTGACTGAAGAAATTCAACGTCGTTATGGTTTATCTTACGAAGAAGCTGGTATGGCAAAACGTCAAGGCGGTTTACCGGATAATTACATTCCGGAAGTACTCGAGCCATTCAAAGAGGCAATGGCACAGCAAGTCAGTCGTTCCTTACAATTTTTCTTTTCTTCGAGTTCACACAATACCGTGGATCAAATCGTATTAGCCGGTGGTAGTGCGATGTTACCCGGAGTTGATGAAATGATAGCCAATAAACTCAGTGTCAGCACTTCGGTAGCCAACCCATTTGTTGATATGACCATTGCTTCGCGTGTTAAAGCACAAAGTTTAAGCAATGACGCACCTGCACTTATGATTGCCTGTGGACTCGCAATGAGGAGTTTTGACTAATGCCTCAAATTAATCTGTTACCTTGGCGCCAAGAGCAACGAAAAGAGCAGCAACGTCAGTTTTTAACCATCATGATCATGTCTCTGGCATTAATGGTACTCATTATATTGGCAACACATTTGCAAATTAACCGCATGATCAGTACTCAGGAATCGCGTAATAATTTATTAACTCAAGTTATAAAAGATGTTAACACGCAATTAAGCGAAATTAAAAATCTCGAGTCTGAAAAACAACGTTTATTAGACCGAATGAAAATCATTCAACAATTACAACGAGATCGACCTGAGGTGGTACGTTTATTTGATGATTTAGCCCGCACTGTACCCAATGGCATCTATTTAAAACTAATAAAACAGCAAACAAAAGGGCTTTCTATTGAAGGTTTAGCACAATCAAATGCCCGTGTTTCATCTTTTATGCGTAATTTGGAAAGCTCAAAATCAATGACTAACCCCAGCTTGAGTGTTATTAAATCGGGAAATTCTAAAAACGTCAATGAACGCAACTTTAAATTACATGTTGTACATATCACTGAAGATGAAGCCTCCAAAGATACTAACAAACCTAAGAAGCGATGATAAAACGACGATAAAACCATGAAAGATATTAACCTTAGTGAAATAGATTTAGATATAAATAATATTGGCAGTTGGCCAATGCCGATTAAAATTATTTTAATCGCCGTTGTCAGTATTGGTGTATTAGTCGGTGGTTACTTTCTGGATTTGCAATCACAAAATGAATTGTTAGACCGCTCACGCGCAAAAGAAATAACGCTTAAAAAAGAATTTGAGAAAAAACAGGCTAAAGCTGCAAACTTGGATGCCTATAAAAAACAAATGGTCGAAATGAAAGAGTCATTTGGTACCATGTTGCGCCAATTGCCCAGTAAAACAGAAGTTGAAAACTTGGTTGATGAAATTACCCAAACCGGTTTAACCAGTGGTGTTGAATTCAAACTATTTAAACCAGAAACCGAACGATTTATTGAGTTTTACGCTGAAAAGCCTATCAGCATTGAAATAGTAGGATCTTATCATCAATTTGGTGAATTTATCAGTGGTGTTGCCGCCCTGCCTCGAATTGTGACAATGCACAACATCAATATTAAATCATCCAAAGCAGGTGAATTGAGTTTAACCGCAATAGCAAAAACATATCGTTATTTGGATGAGGTTGAACTTCAAACTCAGGCCAAGAAAAAACGTAAAAAGAAGAAACGGTAGATCACAGCGATGACAAATTCTAAACACATAACACACAGTAAAATAGGCCAAAAAATTGCCACGCTCATTAGCGTTGTTTTTGCCTCGGTGTTATTATCCGCTTGTAGTGGCGAAGAACATGAAGACTTAAATGCCTATGTTGATCGCATAAAATCGCAACATAAGGGTCGAGTTAAACCGCTGCCCGAGGTAAAACCCTACGATACTTTTACCTACTCAGCACACGATCTACGCGACCCATTTCAATCATTTCAAGCACTTGCAGAAGCAACGGCGACAGAAGATAGTGCCGATAGCCCAATTAGCGGGCGTAAAAGAGAAGCTTTGGAACAATTCCCTCTCGATACTTTAAGCTTTGTTGGGCATTTAGAGAAAAATGGGATACGTTGGGGACTAATAGAAGCACCGGATGCTACCGTTTACCGAATCCAAGTCGGTAATTACGTAGGAAAAAACTTTGGACTAATAGAATCTATAACTGACACCGATGTCGTTATAAAAGAAAAAATCACCAATGGTAATAACGGTTGGCTTGACCGTGATGCCGCGCTGACAATTAGTGATTAGCAAAAGTGAGGCAAAATAGTGAACGGAGAAGTAAAGCTATGAAACAATATAATTATTTAACGCAATTAACTGCATCGAGCAAAGATCATTTACAAAAATCGTGCCGTTGGCAGCGATTAATTGCTCATTCCTTATTAGCATTGTTTGCCACAACAACTCTCGCTAATGCCAATACATTAACGGATATAAGTTATTCGACCCTACCCGGCGATCAAGTTCAAATACAATTAACGCTAAGTGATGGTGCGTTTGAACCCGGTAGCTTTACTGTTGATAATCCAGCCCGAATCGCACTTGATTTGCCTAACACCTCCAGCAGTATAAAACAGAAAAAACAACAAATTGGAGTGGGTATTGCGCGCTACATAACCGCCGTTGAAGCCGGTGATAGAACGCGAGTGGTCATTAACTTAACCAGATTAGTTCCTTATCAAACCTTGGTTGATGGCAATCATATTTTCTTAACCTTAAATACCGACAGCTCAGCCTTAGCCGCACCCGTCAATGCCACGAAAGATGCTAAGGGTAACTCAAACCAAGTATTAGACAGCTCAGAAAACATCAGCAACGTTGATTTTCGTCGTGGTGCCAAAGGTGAAGGACGAATTATCATTACTTTAAATAACCCTAATATTCCTATAGACATGCAAAAAAGAGGCGATCGAGTTGTACTTAGTATCCCTCAAGGTAAATTACCTGCTGATATAGAACGCCGCATGGACGTACTCGACTTTGCAACGCCAGTTGACACGGTTGATGCCTTTAATTCTGGGGGTGGCGTCAAAATTGTGATTCAAGCGCACGGTAAATTTGACCATATAGCTTACCAAACGGATAATAATTTTATTGTTGATGTTAAGCCAATCATCATAAACGAAGAAAAAAAATTACGTAAGAAGTTTGAATATACTGGTGAACGACTGTCATTAAACTTTCAAAATATTGATGTTCGCGCCGTATTACAACTAATTGCTGATTTTACCGGATTAAACCTAGTTACCTCGGATACCGTTACCGGTAACTTAACCTTACGTTTAAAAAATGTTCCTTGGGATCAAGCCTTGGATATCATCTTAAAAACAAAAGGTTTAGACAAACGTAAAAGTGGTAACGTCATGTTAATAGCACCTGCTGAAGAAATTGCAGCACGTGAAAAATTAGAACTCGAGGCCAATAAACAAATTGAAGAATTAGCACCACTTGAAAATGCTTCAATCCAGATTAATTATGCTAAAGCTTTATCATTTAAAGAATTATTTGAATCGGACAAAGATAAGCAAGCATGGTTGTCCAGCCGTGGTAGTGTTGCGCTGGATCCTCGTACCAACATATTACTTGTTCGTGATACTGCTAAACATATCGAAGCCATTGAAGCCTTAGTTGAAGAATTAGACATTGCCGTCAGACAAGTGTTAATCGAAGCTCGAATCGTGCTAGCTCAAGATGATTTTAGTAAAGAACTTGGGGTTCGCTTTGGTATTAGTTCCGAAACCACTCAGGGTCTTCGACAAGGGTTCACCTCCGGTACATTAAATGCCACTACACAAATAATTAATGGTGAAGATATCGAATTAAATGATAGGCTTAATGTAGATTTACCAACAACTAATCTTTCTAGAGCTGGTAGCATCGGTCTTGCGCTAGCAAGATTACCTTTAGGAACGTTACTTGAACTCGAATTAAGTGCTGCACAAGCCGAAGGCCGTTCAGAAGTTATTTCCAGTCCTAAAGTGATAACATCCGATCAACACAAAGCAGTCATTGAATCAGGCCAAGAAATTCCGTATGAGCAAGCCTCATCCAGTGGTGCGACAACCATTGCATTTAAAAAAGCCGTATTAAGCTTGGAAGTCACACCTCAAATTACTCCTGATGATCGTGTTATTATGGACTTAGCCGTCAATAAAGATGAAGCCGATTTTTCACGATCCATTAATGGCGTCCCCCCCATTAATACTCAAAATGTTCAAACACAAGTTTTAGTTAATAATGGCGAAACGATTGTGCTTGGTGGTGTGTATCAAATTAGCAAAATCGAAAGTATTAGACGCGTACCATTTTTTGGTGACTTACCGCTTTTAGGGGTTTTATTTAGAAATACCTTCGAAGAGAATAAAAAAACCGAACTGCTAATCTTTGTAACCCCTAAGATATTAAAAGAAAATCTAACATTAAATTAATAACTTAGTCGATTTTTCAAAAAAATAAGCTAAATAAATGGCGTTAATAGTAGACACTTACTATTAGTGCCATTTTTGTTTAAACTATCCTAAAGTTTAATCATAAAAAACAATGCAAAAACCACAATCCATATTTCTAGTCGGGCCAATGGGAGCCGGCAAAACCACCGTTGGCAGACAGTTAGCAAAATGTCTTAACATGGATTTTGCCGATAGTGATAGTGAAATCGAAAAACGCACTGGTGTCGATATTCCACTTATTTTTGAACTTGAAGGTGAGTCCGGTTTTCGTAAACGTGAGACCGCAATGATTGATTCACTAACTAACCAAGATACCATCGTGCTAGCCACGGGCGGTGGCGCAGTACTATCCGAGCAAAATCGTGGTTATTTAGTTAGCCGAGGCACGGTTATTTACCTTAATACCAGTATTGATCAAATCATGGAACGTACCCACCGTGATAGTAAACGACCATTATTGCAAACTGACAATCCTCGAGGTAAATTGGAAGAACTTGCCGCAGTACGTGACCCGCTCTACCAATCAATCGCTGATATCACCATTTCAACCGAGAGCCAAAAAATTCGTGATGTTATTAAAGAGATATGTATAAAATTAGATAAAAGTTGTGAGTCAAATCTTTAACTTCTAAATCAATTGCCGTATGGTAGCACAATGATGAAAACCTTAAATGTTGATCTAGGTGACCGTAGTTACCCTATTTATATCGGCCAAAATTTAATATCACAAGCCGCATTACTGGCTAAACACATCCACGGTAAGCAGGTATTGGTGGTCAGTAATGAAACCGTAGCACCGTTGTATCTCAAGCAAACGCTCGATGCATTACAAGACTTTGACTGCCAGTCGGTAATCTTACCGGATGGTGAGCAATATAAAACACTTGAAGTATTAAACTTAATCTATGATAAATTGCTCGAAAAACGTTTTGATAGACAATGCACACTTATCGCCTTAGGTGGCGGTGTTATCGGTGACATGACGGGTTATGCGGCTGCCAGTTATCAACGTGGTGTGAACTTTATTCAAATACCAACCACCTTGTTAGCGCAAGTCGACTCATCGGTTGGAGGCAAAACCGGAGTCAACCACCGTTTAGGAAAAAATATGATCGGTGCATTTTATCAACCCCAATGCGTGCTTGCCGATACCGATACTTTAAATACCTTGGATGATCGACAACTCAGTGCCGGTATAGCCGAGGTTATAAAATATGGTTTAGTTCGTGATGCCGAGTTTTTTAATTGGTTAGAACAAAACATCCCTAAATTATTACAACGCGATTCACAAGCATTAACCTATGCCATCGATATATCCTGCAAAACTAAGGCAAATGTTGTTAGTGAAGACGAGCATGAATCAGGCGTTCGTGCCATTTTAAATTTAGGCCATACTTTTGGCCATGCTATTGAAACCGGTATGGGTTATGGAAATTGGTTGCACGGTGAAGCCGTTGCTGCTGGCATGGTAATGGCTACCGACTTATCGTGTCGCATGAAATTAATAACAAGTGCTGAGCTCGAACGAATAAAAAAATTAATTTTAATGGCAAATTTACCGATACTTGCTCCAAATGAGATTAGTGTTGAAAAATTTTTAGAATTAATGGCTGTTGATAAAAAAGTTATTGCCGGTCAATTACGTTTAGTTCTATTAAAGTCACTCAATTTTGCCATAGTAACAAATGATTTTGAGCACAAGTTACTACTCGAAACATTAAAACAAGTTCGAGCTAACGCCATAACAGAATCCACTCAAACCGTGTTAATTAAAACATGACGTCATTAGCACCCTATGCTTGTTGTAATGCCTCCTGTAAAGGTCGCCAATTTCATGAACCTTGCCCTGAATACCGTAGTGAATACCAACGTGATCGCGACAGGATAATTCATTCCAGTGCATTTAGACGCTTAGAATATAAAACCCAGGTTTTTGTAAACCATGAAGGCGATATGTTTCGTACCCGGCTGACCCATTCTATTGAAGTCGCACAAATAAGCCGGACTATCGCTCGTATACTCAATGTAAATGAAGAGTTGGCCGAAACAATAGCCTTGGCACACGATGTTGGACACACACCATTTGGCCATGCAGGACAAGATGCCTTAAATGCCTGCATGACCGACTACGATGGTTTTGAACACAATTTACAATCCTTACGAGTCGTTGATGTTTTAGAACAACGCTATGCCGATTTTGATGGTTTAAACTTAACTTTTGAATCACGCGAAGGAATAATCAAACATTGTGCCATCAAAAAAGCGGCTGCAATTGGTGATGTAGGTGAGCGTTTTTTAAATCGTACCCAATCATCCCTAGAGGCACAGTTGGTTGATCTGGCCGATCAAATTGCCTATAACAACCATGATGTAGATGACGGTTTACGCGCTGGATTAATATCAATAAAACAATTACGCAAAATCGTGCTGTTTAATGATCAATATGTCCAAGTCATAAAACAATACCCAGATTTACCAGAAAGACGACTTATTTATGAAATTACCCGAAGACTAATCAATAACCAAGTTGTTGACTTAGTGGAAACAACTAAACAAAATCTTATCAAATATAATATTAAAACATTAGACGACGTTAGAAAACAAAAAAAAGTAATAGTGCAATTTAGCAAACAAATGTCATCAGAAATACTTTCCTTAAAACAATTCCTGCGTAAAGAACTTTACCAACATTATCGCGTTCATCGTATGTCGAATAAATCAAAAAAAATTATTAGTAATTTATTTGAAGCATTTATGACTGATATAAAATTACTACCTCCTGAACACCAACAAACAGTTCATGTATATCAAGAGCAATTTGGTGAAAAAGGACAAGCACGGGTGGTTTCTGATTATATTGCTGGAATGACCGATCGATTTGCTATAACTGAATATGGTCGAATATTTAATCCTAGTGAGTTAACCTAACGGTATCATACAATTTAGGTGGGCAATGCCCACCTTACTCCATCCTAACTAACGTAGCTTAGTTGCTCATTTGTAAAAACTTTATAACATCTCGAGATTGTTGCCCAGTTAATCCAGCTCTAATGCGCATGTGATACGTTGTTGTAATCCATTGATCATCACGTAATTCTTTTGGATCACGAACATTATGGCAACGAACACAGTTATTAACCCAGGCAGTTGCACCTCGTGCAAAATCGCCATTTTTGCTTTTATCTTCACTTGCTGCTGCAACATTTACAAAACTAAGCCCTGAAAGTAACGCTAATAATACTACGTTCAATTTTTGTGTTTTCAATAATTTGTTCTTCATAAATTACTCCTTAAAAACCATATGCTAGTTGAACAAGTTGGCGATCAGATGCTATTAAACCATCATTTGGATTATCATTAAACTCATAACTTAATTTACCAATTAAGTTTGATGCAAATAAATAGTTCGCACTAAGAGCTGTTTGTGTCACATCGCTACTATCGGCTGGTGTGTCATAACTACTAAAACGTACCACTGCCTCCCAGCTACTTTCAGAAAACCGATAGGCCGTTTGTAGATACCATGCAGCCCAAGTACCACCCTCGGTCACAGTACTCAAAGACTGCGAACCAATTTTTTGTTCAATATATTCACCACGCACATCAATATTTGCAGGACGCCAAATGAAATCGGTCCCAACAACATCATAGGTACGACTGGCATCATAACTATAACTACCAGCAACACCAGAACGAATTGAAGTTTTACCCGTTGCTAATGACACACCAAACTCAAATTTAGCTAATGGAAAAAACATACCAAAACGTCCACCAACTGTTTTCTTGCCATCGCCATCCACACCTAAGCCCGGTGTTTCAATCATATCAACTTCGGTTGCGCCGGCTTCAAGGGTTGGACCATTTGCAATATATGTTGAATAATTTAAGCTAATACCGGAATCCAATAAATATCCACCCCTTGCCATAAAACCAACATCGGCATTTGGTGCAGCCTGATCATGCCCAAAACCAACCGGTGCTGAAGCTACTTTATTAATCCAAGAAGGATGTAAGTTTTGACGAAATTGTCCTAGTGGACTTAAAAATTTCCCCATCACTAACGCTAGATAATCATTCACAAACCAATCAACCGTTAAATAATCTACTCCGGCTTCTGATTTCCCGGCTTCATCAATATCAAAATCTAACTCGGCTTCAAGCATAAATTTATCAGCAAACTGGTAATGAAATATTGGTGAAAACGAACCAACGTTAAATGTCCCAGTACCGTCCTGAGTTTGGGAATAACCTACATCAGCAAATCCGGCGAGATGTACCAATGTTTTTGGTGCTTTCCACTCTTCCCATTCACGCGCTTTATCACTCAAAAAACTCACGTCATTTTGTAGTTTTTTCTTAGGCTCTTGATAAGCTTCCCATTCTTGTGCTTTTTTATTCAATGCGTCCACTTCTGAGCGCAATGCCTCGAGCTCGGTTTGTGCCATTGCATTAGCACTGAGTAACAACCCAGAGCAAAACGTTAATAATGCCAATTTGTTTTTCATATTTACAATCCTTACTGTCGAAATAAAAATTTGATGTTAACTTAACAAGTCATTAAAAATTACAGGTACGAACTTAGGAGATTGTTACAGGACTTGAGAACAGCCATACCCAAAAATTCAACAACCAACAAATTAAATTATAATATTATTAACTTCTAATGAATATGATCGAGGTCAAAATTTAGTCACATTAGTGTGATAGACAACACAACTTTTATGGCTTTTTAATCACCTAAATAATTTTAAAAAAACAATTAATCAATATATATCAACAAGTTAATGGACAAGTAGCTAAAAAAATAAAAACTAAACATAGCATTCCAATTTTTAAGAAATATAATATGGGGTAGCCCAAAACAGACAAAATTAACCGAGTTTAATAAGCCATCTTTAAAACAACAGATGTGAATTATAAGACTAATTCTAATAACGTCCGGCAATTATCCAATAATTCACATATTCACATTAAATAATCTCGTAAATAACCTTACTAATTTAACTTCCTGTATATGTTGCTGAGCTTACTTATCTAATTCAGATTAAAGTGCTAATATACCCCAAAACTAACTTTTCATTGTTTACTCTTGTTAAGTTCAAAGAGGTATAAATGCACAATTTAATTAAAATATTAACCGCTACTCTATTATTAACACAATCAATATTAATACTATTAATAAGTACCACCACTGTGCAAGCCGAGAAAATTGTGAATACACCCTATGGTGAATCGCAAGTTGAATTTAAAGTGCAGCAATTTAAAAATACACCGGTATATTATGTCATCGGACAATCTGGCGTTCCCGGGACTGACAATGAAGGTTATACCTCCAATGCCGGTTTTGTTATTACGAAAAAAGGTGTGGTTGTTTACGATACTTTAGGTACACCAATTCTAGGTTATTTATTGTATTCAGCTATAAAAAAAATAACGGATAAGCCCATTACGCATGTTATTTCTGGGCATTACCACGCGGATCACTTTTACGGATTACAGGCATTTAAGGAACATAGCAAAGTAACTGTTTGGGCGCATAAATCGGCTTATATCTACCTTAACAACCCAGCAGCAAAACGACGTTTAATACAACGCCGAGAATCGCTATTTCCGTGGGTGAATGAAAAAACCTATATCGTTAGTCCGGATAAAACTTTCCCAAAAAATAAAACCCTCGATATGGGCGATGTTCAAATCGAATTAATCCATGCCGGCACGGCGCACTCGCCAGATGATGTTATCATGCTGGTTAAAAATTATGGTGTGGTATTTTCTGGGGATTTAATTTTTGCCGGACGCTTACCCTTTTTGGGAGGTGAAGACGTTAATACTAAAAATTGGCTCAGTGGTTTAAGTTATTTACAACAAATAAAGCCAACACCTAAATTTATAATCCCCGGACACGGTGCTCCTGATACTGATCCAACACGCTCAATCGCATTTACCAAAGATTATTTATCTTTTTTACGAAAAATTATGGGCGATGCCGCAGAACAATTAAATGGTTTTGCTGAAACCTACAATAGTGCCGATTGGACAAAATATAAAAATGTAAAAACATTCACCGCAGCAAACCGAGGCAATGCTTATCGCGTTTTTTTAGAAATGGAATCTGAATTATTTGAATAATTACGGCTTAAAAACCTGAAACGATTTTTTAATTAAACTCTTTTTTCCATGTTTCACTTCGACATAATAATTTCCGGGAGTTAAGCCTTCCCCGGGAATTTCAACAAAAAATATTTGTTCGCCAATGATACCATTTAGTTTTATCGTTTTTTGCTCCAGCTTAGTAATGGCAGTATGATCTAATAAATTAACCAATAAATAACTAGAACCTGCTGAAAAATTTTTAAACTTAATCCCAAAATAGATACGCTTACCCGACTGAATCCGTATATCTTCCATTTTCACCATCGAACTCATTAGTACATCGCTAAAAACTATTTTAGTAATAGTTGGATTTTTAGAATCAATTTGTTCTGCTAGTTTAGTTTGAGTTTTCTTTAAATGACTACTATCGGGATAAAACTGTTCAAGTAACTGTAATATTAGTTTCGCATTAGAAATATTATTGGATTTAATTGCTTGCGTTGCCTGATTTGCTAATTTTAATTCAATTTGCTTTAATGCCTTTGTTGCCGATTTATTATTTTTTTCTATTTCAAGAACTGAATAATAAATCTTAAATGCATTATTATTAGCTGGAGTAACAAAATTGCCTTTATCCATTTGTATTTTAGCTAAAGCCAGTTGCTTATCGATATTTTGTTGCTGTTTAAATAATTTTTTTAACTGTTTAAGCGATGATTTTAAAAACGCATCATTTTTACTAATAACTAAACCTGACTCAGCCGATATAATGGCACTTTCATAGTTTTTAACCGCTTGCTGATTCTTGATTTGCTCAACAAAAATATCTAACATCTTTTGTTGCATAGCTTTAGCTGTTATATTATCAGGCTCATCGGCTAAAACAATCATGAGTTGCTCGTGTGCATTTTCTAATGGTGGTTCAATATAGTGTTTTTTGTTAAAAAACTCTTCGGCTAATCGTAAATGTGCGGTAATTGACTCTTTTCTTAAAAACATATTTTCCCATTTTTGATATTTTAATTTATGCACGATACTTGGGAAATTATTTTTTAATATAGTAAGCAACATCTTGCCTCGAGCTACATCATTATTTTTAACACTATTATTAATCTGAGATAAAAACCATTTACGTAAGTTATTAACGCCTTTGTGCGCAACTATATTAGATTTATCTTCGTTAAGTATATTTTTATAATATAAAATAAGACTATTTGAATTACTGGGATTTGTATCAAGCTCAGCAAAAAGTTGTTCTATCTCCAAATCTGTTAAGGTAACGGTTTTTTCTATTTTTTGTTTGGTTTTAAAATTTTCTATATTAAACAACGTTTCTACTACTACATTTTTTTTGACTTTTTTTAATTTGTTAGTTTTATTATTGATTTTTGTTATTCGCTTTTCCAAACCAACTTCTAGTTTAATGTCTTCTGGTAAATATTCATGTAATAATGGTACCGCATATTTTTTCCAATGTAGTTTTAATTCAGATTGATTAAAATATACGCCAGCTGCTAGCGTCATTAGTAACAATAAAGACAAAAATCGTCTACGCCATTTTGTAGGAGGGTATTCGTCGGCTCTACTAACATCACCTTTTGGTGAAGAAACTTTATTCTGATATTGGGTTTTACTTCTTATTTTTAAACCCGGTTTAATATTTCCCTTTAACTTAGCGGTATTTTTATCTGCTGATGCTACCGGTTGTTTAATATCAGACTCGACAATTGTCGCAGAATCATAATCAATATTTTTGTTAGCAATCACTGCTGATTTTGCATCAATAAAATCGAGTTCTGATAATGCGATTTTATCCAATGCGACAATTAATTCTCCAGCAGTTTGATAACGATGCTCTGGATCTTTAGACATTGCCGTATTCACAATAACCTGGAATGATTCCAAGCCACGCGGCAACGAGGGTATCGCTTCTGTAATATGTTTCATGCCAATATCAACAAAAGAATTACCATCGTATGGCACTACCCCAGTTAAAGCTTGAAACAATACCACCCCGAAACTATAAATATCCGAACGTGAGTCAACCTTAATGCCCTTAGTTTGCTCAGGGCTCATATAATAAGGTGTGCCAATAGCTTTACCGGTTAAGGTTAAACCTCGCGCAGTATCATCACCCCGTGCAATTCCAAAATCCATTAATACTGCCCGACCGTCTTCATGCAACATGATATTTTCAGGTTTAATATCACGGTGAACGTAACCTTTTTTACCGGCATAATCCAAGGCCAGTGCAATTTGTCGCAACACATCAATTTTTTGTCTACGAGACAGATCGTCACGGGCATCGCGCAAGGTCTTTCCGGAGATATATTCCATCGACATATAATGATGCGACTTATGAACACCAGCATCAAATACGGTGATGATATTGGGATGTGTTAAATGACTAATAATTTGCGCTTCACGTAAAAAGCGATCCGTAAAAGTCTCATCTGCATGATTGGGTGCTAACACTTTCAGAGCAACTGTTCGGCCTATACTCACTTGCGTTGCTTTATAAACAATAGCCATACCACCACGCCCCAGAATATCAACAATTTTATACCCTGGTATTGAAACAACCGATGCGACTTGGTTGTCATTAGACGTGAGCTTTTTATTAGCCATATAAAAATCAGCACCTATTGTTATTTCAAACTATTATTGAGTGGTTCCTTGGTAATACAGTAGCATAGCCAATTACAACTACATTATGGTTATCGACCAGAAGAATATGATTATTAACAGGAAATAATAAATTTAATTGCTAAAACTAGGCTTAATATCAAAAAAATTATGCTTTTATATTACTAATATATTGGGTTTTATATTAAATTATCACTATATATCATTGGCTTATGTGGCGTATACTTGAAATAACACTAAACTTAACATGAGAATTGCAACTAAATACTATCGTAAACTCATTAACAGCTTTTAAAAGACTGTTTAGGATTAAAAAATTGCTTAAAAATCGGAAATCAAAATGCGTTTGTACTTACAAATTCCTGCTCTGGAAGGCAGAGTTCCCCGATTTTTTCAGCTAATCATTCAACCCGATCTTATTACTGGCTGGTCATTAATTCGTGAGTCAGGACAGCAAGGTAGCCCGGGGAGAGTAACTCGAACTCATCATGAGTCCTATGAGGAAGCAGTGGAATTAATGACAACATGGCGAGATAAGCAGATTAATCGTGGCTTTAAAGTCGTATATATGAAAGGTATGGATTTACCGCAATGAAACACTTTTCGAACCAACCATTAGAACAACTTGAACCGAATTATTTAACACAATACGGTTTACGTGTTGCGCCCTTTGCTCAAAACATTGAAGATCAATTTATTTTTCTCGATGCCGACCGTGTGCAGCACTTGAACATGTTGCACCACCTCACCCAATATAGCGATTTATTATTAATTGTAACCGGTGATACAGGCATAGGAAAAACCAGCTTATTATCTCGCTTTGAGAAAATGGCAGACGACGATTGGCAAATTTGTAATATCGAAGCCAATGCTTTAATGGCTAGCGATCAATTAGTTCGACAAATATTTAGTGGTTTTGGTTTTGAAAGCCAACACTCGGCTTCAGGTGATATTCAACAACTATTTCTGGAAGAGTTATCCGAACTCAAACATTCTGGTGCTATCCCGATTTTAGTGATTGACGATGCGCACGAACTACCACTCGATACACTTGAGACCTTATTTAAACTCGCTGATACCGAGCTGCATGATCAACGCTTATTACGCATTATATTATTTTCAGATCCCAGTATTGAAGTTACATTAAAGTCATCTAAAATAAATCACTTACGCGAACGGGTAACTCATAGCATGGAGTTAGCCCCTTTCACCGAAGAACAAACCGAACAATATATTTATCACCGACTCACTGTTGCAGGTCTAAAGGGCAATAATCCCATCGATCAAAAGATTTTACGCCGAATATACCGTGGCTCCGATGGTTATCCTAATCTTATTAATAAATTAACCCATATCGCACTTCAAGATGGCGTAGACGATGCTAATAACGATGCACTATTTAGTGAGTCGAACTACCAATTTCCAACTCGAAAATACTTAATATTTGGCTCCATCGCAGCCATTGTTATTGGTGTTGTGTTAACGATTCAAAGTACCATAAATGATTTATTTGACGATAGTGAACAAATTGTATTAAACCTGCCAATTGAAAACCAAATTGTCAACACAGACAAAAAATTAACACCTGAAATTATTTTAGAAAAAGAAATAATATCAGAACAGCCTAAGCCTGAAACTATCTCATCAATAAAACCCGACGCAACAAGAGTGCCTAAAAAAACCATTCAAGTTACTAAAAAATCTGAATCTTCAACACCGGAAATTACAAAAAACTTAACTAATACAACAGCAACTCCAAAAAACAATCTCGAAGAACGAATAATTCTACTCGATCAAGAGTTAAAATCTAGTGCTGAAAATAAAAAAGATAACAGCATTGATGAAATGGACACTACTATTGTAAGTTCTAAACCCGAAAGTAAACCAACAGTTAAAGATAAATTAGTTATTAGAAAACCTGTTATTATTGCACCAACTCTAAGCACAATTAACCCACAAAAAATTTATACCAGTAAAAAACCTCAAAAAATTACACTTATCGGCACTGGCTTTAGTGAAAGAAGTTATGTCACTGTTGATTGGTCAGGCAATAGTAAGCGTTTGTCGTCTCAACAAGTTAAAATCATAAATGACAAATTAATTGAGGTATCGTTAACGACTGGAATAAAACCTGAAGATTGGTCGGTCACAATTACCCATCCTAAAAACGGTAAATCAAATAGCAAGTCATTTAAAGTAACGCAAACCGTTTTACAAAAACACAGTTCACAGTTAACTAAAATTAATAATGAAAAATGGATTTTGGCACAAGATAAAAAACTATTCACACTACAGTTACTCGGCGCTAAAAATAAAGCTGACATTACAAATTTTGCAAATCGAAAAAAATTAACCGGGCAATATGCTATGTTCAACTCAATTCGTAATGGTGAAGTTTGGTATCACTTGATATACGGTTCGTATAAAAATAAATTAAATGCTTTAAATTCGATCAAAGCAATTCCGAAAAAAATCGGTATCGGAAAACCTTGGATACGCCCCATGCTGGATGTACAAAATGCAGTAAATCGCTATCAGGAAAATAAGTCTGTAACAAAAATTACAGCAAGTAAAACAATTAATCCCATACAGTCAGCCGCTTCAGTTCCTAAATCCATAAAAGAACAATCGAGTTGGTTATGGGGACAAAGCCCAACCCACTACACCTTACAATTATTGGGTACGAGAACGGAAAGCAGTATTAAGAAATTTGTGTTATTACACAAACTACAAGGCAAGGCAATATATTTTAATGTAAAACGACAAGGTAAAGACTGGTATTCCCTAGTGTATGGCGTTTATCCAGATAAAAACAGTGCCATAAAAGCGCGAACAACATTATCTAAACGATTACAAAAAGCTAAACCCTGGCCTAGAAATTTTGCAAGCATACATGCAGAGCTAGATAAAAATCCCTAAATAATACTTCGTGGTTAATTTTTTAGCACACTGAATAAAAAAATCACATCATTATTTGTAATAAATAATAGCAATGCTTGACACCTAAAAACAAAAAAAATCATTTGTCAAATAATTCTCTTATCTTAAATTATTATTCTTCATTTTTTGTATAGTCGGTTGTTGACTCCGATCTTATATAAATTATAATATTCTGATATTTTATATCGATGTCATTTCAATTACGAAATATAACGAATATAAATACTTGTTGGAAAAATTCTAAAAACTAAGGAGCTGTTATGAAAAAATTAATTTTTACTACATTCGCATTAATCGCGTTAAGTACTTCAAACGTTGCATTTGCTGGTGGCGACATCGCAAAAATGGTCGGTAAATGGAAATGGGAAAAATTTGTTATCGTTGTTGAAAAATGTGATGCAACAGAAATTTGTGCAAAAGTTGTTTCTGGACCAAAAAATGTTGGCATGAGCATCATCAAATCTAAGTTAAAAGCTAGTGGTGGCGCGTTTGTAGGAAAAGTTGCTCATCCTCAAACAGGTGATACCTATAATGCAAAGTTAAGCATGGCTAATGCTGACACTTGGAAATTAGATGGTTGTACCGATGCAAATGTTTGTGCAAGTGGTGAATTCACTCGCATTAAGTAGAATTAGTCTAAAAATCAAATTAAAAAAAACCTGAATTAATAACTTAATTCAGGTTTTTTTATAACTCGCCTTTTTTATGAAGCTGTATCTTGTTTTGATTTTCCAAGTACTTTTAATATTATTGCTGCTACTAAAAATGCTAAACCAATTTGCCAAAAACTCACTAAGTTAAATTCAAATTTACTTGAATCACCAAAGTTTACTGTCGGCGACATACTTAAATAGATACCTGCTGCTTGAGCCGCTAAGAAAAATATAGCTGAAATAAATGCAATCCAAACTGACCACGCAACACCTTTATTACCATTAGATTTAAATGCCAGTTGCGCCACTACTAATAAAACACCAATAACAACAAACGCTACACCAAACCACATAAACGGCTTCATATACGGCATCATTGCTAACATCATATTTATCATCGAATCTTTCATACAATCACCTTTTCCACTGACCAATAAAAGCGGTCATTGTAACGTATCCGTTATCCAAGGCCAATGAACTAAGGCAAACTATCTGACTAAACTCATTAATCATGTAAATTTTTATGAAATTTAAAATTAATACCAAAGCTTGTAATTATCACTTAACACTTTTTAAAATCACAATTTTAATTGTATTAATTTAAACGGTCGCAAACAAAATTAAGCATTATTTTTTTAGAATTAGTTTAAATTAAATTGCTTCACCAATTGAAACCAGTAATGAATTAATCGCAGCATTAGCACCACTTTGCGCCAGTTCTTTTGATTTAACCTGACAGGCTAACATGGCAGCCTCTAATGCAATTTTTTCATCTTCCAATTGTGAATTTACATCATCGTCATTTATTTGATTGCTTAGTCGTGCTTTAGCTATATTAAGTAAAGCTTGTTTTTCTTCTTCAAGTGCTTTTTTTATGCAGTCTTGAACTTGGGGAGATTTATCTAATATAACGCCTGATGCGGCTGCATTCATATCTTTGAGTGATTTTTCAATATCGAATTCCATATTAATGTTCTCCTTATTTTTATTTTGATGATTCAGCATTTAATGCAGAGGCAAATAGACGAACAAACCTATCTTTATCAAGTTTTGCATTGCCACTCGAATATTGATTTTCTAACTGATGTTTTGCTTTATATTTAAGCCACAGGCCCAAAATGGATTTTGAAATTTTAGTGGACTCATCATTTAATGACTTAGAATTATTTTTTGTATAAATTTCTCGTAACTCTGTTTCAATTTTGAGATATTGATCGGAATATTTTTGGTATTCCCTTTTGGATGATTTTTTTTCTAAAAGCTTTGTATAAAAACTATCAACTTGTTTTCCTGCATTAATTGTTTCATCATACATTTTACTATCTTTATCGGCTATTAACTTAACCCCCGTGCAACCCACAAAACTTATTAATAGTAGGCTTAGCATTATATTTTTAGCCATCGAATGACTTAATAAATATTTCATAATAACTCCTTAATGATAAAATAATAAACAACACTATCCATAAAAATTTTAGTATAACCTTAATTGGATTTTGAAATTAAGTTAAATATTTATCAGCACATTAGTTTTTATTTTGACTTGTTAAATATAAGTTAACTTTAATGGAAATAAACAACTATTAATCTATAACCGAGATCCCCGATTAAAGCATTCGGGGATGGACGCTTGTTAGGAAATCTCCCAGCAATCACCGTACAGTTAGTCTGTTATACAAATATCCACTCAAATTTGCTCTAAAGTATTGAAAACAAAGAAATTTAGGTCAATAATACTCGAAGCAAATAGTTACTAATAGCAATTGAACCTAGCTATATAGGATTGTATACTGCTTGGCCGTTTGGCTTAGCAAAATTCAATGGCGATTTTTCTATTAAATAATTCAAAAATCGTCAATAAATCAATACTTTAAGAAGTTTACTGATATGAAAAAATTACATGGTGCGATGTACCGACCTGAATTTGAGCGTGAAAACTGTGGTTTTGGGCTTATTGCTAACATGGATAATAACGCTAGCCACTGGTTATTAGACACTGCCATTACTGCCTTAGCTCGACTAACCCACCGTGGAGCAGTTGCTGCGGATGGTAAAACCGGTGATGGTTGTGGTCTTTTAATTAAAAAACCCGATACTTTCTTACAGCTACAAGCAAAAACACTCGGTTTTACGCTAAACGAGCGTTATGCCGTTGGCATGATCTTTTTAAACCAAGACGAAAAACTTGCCAATACGTCTCGACAACAACTTGAGAGCGAACTCAAACAGGAGGGTTTGTTAGTACTCGGATGGCGCGTTGTTCCGGTTAATAAAGATGCTTGTGGTGAGCAAGCACTTACTAGTATACCGCAGATTGAGCAAATTTTTATCAATGCGCCAGACGATATGTCGTCCAGTGTATTTGAGCAACACTTATATATTGCACGGCGTCGTTGTGAAAAAACGATCGAAGCAAACGATTCGATGTTTTACGTACCGAGCTTATCATCAAGCATGATTTCATATAAAGGTTTGGTGATGCCCGAACATCTACCCGAATTTTATATTGATTTAGCCGATACTAAAATGGCATCGTCAGTTGCTATTTTCCACCAACGCTTTTCAACAAATACTTTACCACAATGGCGTTTGGCGCAACCCTTTCGTTATTTAGCACACAATGGTGAGATCAATACCATTCAAGGCAATCGAAACTGGTCGGTCGCACGAGGCCACAAATTTGAAAGTCCGGCTATTCCCATGAAGGATGTCCGTCCATTAGTATCCATGTCTGGCTCGGATTCAAATAGTTTGGACAATATGCTCGAGGCCTTGTTGGCTGGCGGCATGGAAATATTTCGCGCTATGCGTTTGTTGATTCCACCGGCTTGGCAAAATGTACCGAATATGGATGCGGATTTAAAAGCATTTTATGAGTACAATTCAATGCACATGGAATCTTGGGATGGTCCGGCGGGTGTCGTATTAAGTGATGGACGTTATGCCGGTTGTAGTATGGATCGAAATGGTTTGCGTCCTGCGCGTTGGGTGATTACCAAAGATCGTCATATTACTATTGCATCTGAAATTGGTGTTTATCAATATAAATCTGAAGACGTTATGCAAAAAGGCCGTTTAAAACCCGGACAAATGTTAGCGGCAGATCTAGAAACCGGTAAATTATTATTGCCCGACGACATTAACGACATGCTCAAAAAACGCCACCCCTATAAAGAGTGGATGCAACGCAGCAACCACATTGAATCCGTTATTGATGAAGAAACAGTTTTAGAACCAGTTGATGTAAAACAATTTCCAGTTTATCAAAAATTATTTGGTATTACTTTTGAAGAACGCGACCAAGTATTGCGTATTTTGGCAGAGAGTGGCGCAGAAGCCATTGGTTCAATGGGAGACGATACCCCCTTCCCTGTATTATCAACGCTGGTGCGTTCACCGTATGATAATTTTCGGCAACAATTTGCACAAGTAACCAATCCACCGATTGATCCCATTAGGGAACAAGTAGTGATGTCTTTGGAAACATGCTTTGGTCGTGAGAAAAATTTATTTTTAGAAACACAGGAAAATGCCGAACGTACTATTGTTAATTCTCCGGTGTTATCACACACTAAGCTGAACTCATTAATGGCCTTGGGTGAAACCGATGCACAATATGCTAATGAAACTATCAGTTTGAATTACCCTCATAATGTGGATTTAAAAACTGCGGTTCAAGACATTGCCAATAAAGCCCAGGCTGCAATTCAATCTGGCAAAGTTATTTTATTATTAAGCGATAAAGATATTAGCAACGACACCCGCCCAATTCATGCCGCGTTTGCAACGGGTGCTGTTCATCATCGATTAATCGATAAAGGTTTACGTTGTGACGCAAATATCATACTAGAAACCGGAACCGTGCGTGACCCACATCATTTCGCGGTATTATTAGGTTATGGTGCAACGGCTATTTATCCGTATCTGGCTTTTGCCTGTTTACGTGACATGCAACAAACGGGTGAGCTCGCCGAAGCAAGCACAACTAAATTCGAAATTAATTATCGTAAAGGCATTAAGAAGGGTTTATATAAAATCACTTCAAAAATGGGTATCTCAACTATTGCAAGCTATCGTGGCGCACAATTATTTGAATCAGTTGGTTTGCATCAAGACGTTGTTGATTTGTGTTTTAAGGGCACCACCAATCGCATCTCTGGTATTCGCTTTGAAGATTTTGACGATGACCAAAAGAGCTTACACAAATTTGCATGGAACCCACGTAAAATGATGGCGCAAGGTGGTCTGTTAAAATACGTTCACGACAGCGAGCAACATGCCTACAACCCTGACGTTGTTAATTCCCTACAAGCTGCCGTGCGTTCAGGTGAATATACGCAATATAAAATTTATGCTGATTTAGTCAATAAGCGCGAGCCACTGGCAATACGCGACTTACTCAAATTACGCACCGGTGATAACAGCATTAAAGCAATATCAATTGATGATGTCGAACCAATTGAAGATATTATGATTCGCTTTGATTCAGCGGCCATGAGTCTCGGTGCCTTATCACCAGAAGCACACGAAACATTAGCACAAGCCATGAATCAAATTGGAGGTCGCTCTAATTCCGGTGAAGGTGGCGAACACAAAGATCGTTATGGCACCACCAAACGCTCTAAGATAAAACAAGTTGCATCCGGTCGTTTTGGTGTAACACCTGCGTATTTACGTAGTGCTGAAGTTATGCAAATTAAAGTAGCACAAGGTGCTAAACCCGGTGAAGGCGGACAATTACCCGGCAGTAAAGTCAATGCCTACATTGCTAACTTACGTTACTGTAAACCGGGTGTATCATTAATTTCGCCTCCACCGCATCACGATATTTATTCTATCGAAGATTTATCGCAATTAATTTTTGACTTAAAACAAGTTAATCCTGAAGGCTTAGTATCCGTTAAACTTGTAGCCGAAGCCGGTGTTGGTACCATTGCCGCCGGTGTAGCAAAAGCTTATGCGGATTTAATTACCATTTCAGGTTTTGATGGTGGCACCGGTGCATCACCACTCACTTCGGTTAAATATGCCGGTAGTCCTTGGGAATTAGGTTTAACTGAAACCCATCAAGTATTACGCGCCAATGATTTACGCGGGAAAGTTCGACTGCAAACCGATGGTGGTTTAAAAACCGGATTAGATGTTATTAAGGCTGCCATTTTTGGCGCAGAAAGTTTTGGCTTTGGCACCGGTCCGATGATTGCCATGGGCTGTAAATATTTACGTATTTGTCATTTGAATAATTGCGCCACGGGTATTGCCACCCAAAATGACGTATTACGCGATCTGCATTACAGTGGAGAAGTAAAAGCGGTAATAAATTATTTTCATTTTATTGCAGAAGAAGCACGTGAGTTAATGGCAGGTCTTGGTATAAGCAAAATGACGGACTTAATTGGTCGCACCGATTTATTAAAACAAATATCCGGAAAAACCAATAAACAAAAATCTTTAGACTTATCAGCCTTACTTGATGATTCACAAAATAATAATAAACTGTTAGCCGATAAACCGCATTACTGTAATTCGCCAAAAAACGAACCCTTTGATAAGGGTGAACTTGCAGAAAAAATGCTGCTTGATACAAGCGATGCCATTAACAATAAAACTGGTGGCGTTTTTCATTACGATGTGCAAAACATTCATCGTTCTATCGGTGCGCGTTTATCAGGTGAAATTGCTGCATTACATCATAACCTTGGCATGGAAAATACACCTATCACACTAAATCTCACAGGCACTATAGGACAGAGCTTTGGAGTTTGGAATGCCGGCGGTTTGCACATGAATCTAGAAGGTGATGCTAATGATTATGTTGGCAAAGGCATGGCTGGTGGTAAATTAACAATTTATCCACCAAAAAACAGTCACTTTAATAGTTACGAGACGGTAATTATCGGTAACACTTGTTTGTATGGTGCCACTGGCGGCAAATTATTTGCAGCAGGTTTAGCGGGTGAACGTTTTGCAGTGCGTAATTCTGGTTGTTTCACCGTTGTTGAAGGTGTTGGCGACCATGGTTGTGAATACATGACTGGTGGCATGGTAACTGTACTGGGTGAAACCGGTAGCAATTTTGGTGCGGGTATGACCGGTGGTTTTGCCTATGTTTACGATCAACATAATGTTTTTGCTGACAATGTTAATATGGATGTTGATATCCAACGAATTGGTGCCGAAGCAATGGAAATGTATCGCAAGCACTTACGCGAAGTAGTACAAGAGTTTGTTGACGAAACATCCAGTGTTCGTGGACGTTATATTCTTGATAATTTTGCCTATGCCATCAATAAATTCTGGTTAGTGAAACCCAAAGCAGCATCACTCGATAACCTGCTCGAAGATCTACAACAGGCGGCAGCATAACATGGGTAATAATTTTCAATTTTTAGAAGTTCCACGTTACAATCCTAAAAAAGTTAGCGTCGAAGTTCGCATACAAGAATACCGTGAAATCTATGGTCAATTTGATGACAAGATTGCGAAGTATCAAGCTGATCGTTGTCTGCATTGCGGTAATCCCTATTGTGAATGGAAATGTCCCGTTCATAATTACATTCCAAACTGGCTTCAGTTAATTGCAGAAGGTAATATTATTAAAGCCGCGGAATTATCTCACTCGACAAATTCACTGCCTGAAATTTGTGGCCGAGTGTGTCCGCAAGATCGCTTATGTGAAGGTGCCTGTACTTTAAATGATGAATTTGGTGCAGTCACCATCGGCTCAATCGAAAAATACATTACCGACACCGCATTTGAACAAGGTTGGCGTCCAGATCTTTCTAACGTTATATCAACCGGTAAAAAAGTTGCCATCATTGGTGCTGGGCCAGCCGGACTAGCTTGTGCTGATGTCTTGGTTCGCAACGGTGTTAAACCCGTAGTATTTGATCGTTACCCTGAAATTGGTGGCTTGTTAACTTTTGGTATCCCTGAATTCAAATTGGAAAAAAAAGTGGTTAAACGGCGACGCGCAATCCAAGAAGAAATGGGCGTTGAGTTTAAACTCAACACCAATGTTGGAACCGACGTACAATTTCCAGAATTAGTTAACGGTTATGATGCGGTATTCATGGGTATGGGAACCTACAATTATATGAAAGGTGGGTTTCCCGGTGAAGACTTACCCGGTGTGTTTGAAGCATTACCGTATTTAATTTCAAATGCCAATCGCTGCCTTGGTTTTGAAAAAAAAGCCTCTGAATTTATTAATATGCACGGCAAGCAAGTAGTGGTACTCGGTGGTGGCGATACCGCTATGGATTGTAACCGCACCGCGATTCGACAAGATGCCGAAAAAGTAACGTGTGCCTACCGTCGTGACGAACACAACATGCCCGGTTCAAAACGCGAAGTTGCCAATGCCAAAGAAGAAGGCGTAAAATTCAAATGGAATCGTCAACCTTTAGAAATTATAGGAACCGATAAGGTCGAAGGTATTAAAGTAGTTAGCACCAAACCCGGTGAACCTGATGCACTCGGTCGTCGTCAGCCAGTGGTTATTGCGGGTTCCGAAGAAATCATTCCAGCCGATTGTGTTATAGTGGCTTTTGGGTTTCAGCCCAGTCCACCAGATTGGTTATCCGATAATAATATTAAACAAGACCAACAGGGTCGAATTATAGCGTCCGATCAGCAAGAATTTATATTTCAAACCAGCAACCCAAAAGTTTTTGCCGGTGGTGATATGGTTCGTGGTTCAGATTTAGTGGTAACAGCCGTTTATGAAGGTAGGCAAGCCGCTCAGGGAATATTAGATTATTTGGATGTCTAATCGCTTCCAAAAGTATTTATAATTTATGAATGACTAACCAGTCGTTGGTTATAAAACAATCATAACGCTATAATAGTATTCAATAAAGTAGAGCCATTAAGCGTTATAGCAGCAAGATAACAAAACAGGACAAAAGAATAATGACGGAACTTAAAAACGATCGCTTCATACGAGCCCTTCTACGCCAACCAGTTGATAAAACACCTGTCTGGATGATGCGTCAAGCCGGTCGTTACTTACCTGAATATCGCGCCACACGCAAAAAAGCCGGTGACTTCTTAACACTATGCAAAACGCCCGAACTAGCAACCGAAGTCACCATGCAACCGCTCGAACGTTTTCCATTAGACGCTGCCATTTTATTTTCGGATATCTTAACCATTCCCGACGCTATGGGACTAGGTTTGTATTTTGCCGAAGGTGAAGGCCCTAAATTTGAACGACCCTTACGCAGAGCTGCTGACATTAATAAATTATTTGTACCGCAAATGGATGAAGAACTCGGTTATGTAATGGCCGCAGTTAATATGATTCACCATGAACTCGATGGCCGCGTACCTTTAATAGGATTTACCGGAAGCCCTTGGACATTAGCAACCTACATGGTAGAAGGCAGCTCATCAAAAGACTTTGCTCACGTTAAAGGCATGTTATTTGATCAACCGGATTTACTGCATAAGATACTTGATATTTTAGCCGACACCATCATCCAATACTTAAATGCCCAAATTGAACACGGTGCTGAAACAGTGATGATTTTTGACACATGGGGTGGCTCATTAACACCTCGTGATTATGTCGAATTTTCCCTAAATTACATGCAGAAAATAATTGATGGCGTTAACCGTAATCACAATGGCAAGCAAATACCCATCATCATGTTCACCAAAGGTGGTGCCGGTTGGTTGGAACTTCAAGCTGCAACGGGTGCTGATGCACTTGGCTTAGATTGGACCATCGATATTGGTGATGCCCGTGAACGGGTTGGCCATAAAGTTGCACTACAAGGCAATATGGATCCAACGGTATTATATTCCTCACCAGAACGCATACGCGAAGAAGTTAAAACAATATTACAAAGTTTTGGACATCATGAAGGTCATGTGTTTAATTTAGGACATGGCATTCACCCAACAATACCACCCGAACATGCCGAAGCTTTTGTCAACGCCGTGCATGAATTTAGCCCTAAATATCATTTGCAATAAGCCAACATCATTCCCGCAATTACTTTGCGGGGATCTCCAAACTGCCATAGTCAACTATTCTTAGTTATCCCCAATTTACCAATAACATTTTTCGTTTCACCTTAAAAGTAAATATTCACATTCTATAACTATAAAATTACAGATACTTACACAAATTTTTGTTGTATCATAAAAGTCTATTCCACAGACAACACAAACCAATAATTCATAATGCAAATACTCGTAGCAGATGATCATGACCTTTATCGATTTGGAATTTGCCAACTAATAAAAGAAATTGACCCCAACTATCAAATATTTGAAGCACGCGATCATCAGCAGGCACGAGAGTCATTAAAAAAAAACAAGCAACTCGATTTAGTTTTATATGACTTAACAATGCCAGGTATGAAAGGCATCGATGCGGTACAGCTCATCATAAAACAATATCCTGCGATAGCCCTTGCTGTTCTTAGTGCTTCAGAAAACCCGTTCGAGATCCAAAAAATAATGGATTTAGGAGCGATGGGCTTTATTCCCAAATCTGCTTCAAATGCTACGATAACAGCAGCAATTCAAGTAGTCTTGTCCGGCAATTACTTTACACCAACAATTCCCGATATGGGTTCAATCAACGAACTAACCTCACGTCAACTTGAAATTTTACACAAATTAAAAGAAGGAAAATCCAATAAAACCATTGGTTCCGAACTCAATATAACCGACACCACTGTTAAAGCTCATCTCCATACTATTTTTCAAATTCTTGATGTTCACAATCGAACTCAAGCAGCAAATATTGTTAACGAGCTTGAGACAATAGGCTTACAGGATTAATTTTAAAGCCAATAACTATAAACAAACGACTTCTATAACCCGCCGACCTATCCCAAATCCCCATATTTACTCCTTTTCAAATTAACGACACTGAGCTTTTGATTTAAAAATATTAGTGTACTTTTTCTTTTTACCAGCAGGGCATTTACAGCCACGCCATTTTTTTGTTGTCTTAAATTTACCTCCAGGACATCTTGCTTTACCAGCAGTGCCCTTACACATGCCATACATACTGCCTACACCCCAGCGTTTTTTACCCTGACCACCCGGACATTTACAATTTCGAAATTTTCCCGTGGTGCTGAATTTTCCTTTAGGGCAAGTTCTTTTATTTTCCTCACCTGCACACATGCCATACATATTGCCAGCACCCCAACGTTTTTTAGACGTACCACCAGCACATTTGCAATTACGAAACTTCCCAGTGGTGCTAAATTTTCCTTTTGGACACGTTGCAATGCCAGCAGCACCTTTGCACTGAGCTTGTATATTACCTAGGCCGCTGTAACTTTTGCCAACACCAGCATGACAACGACAACCGCGATATTCGCCATCTGTATAAAAAATACCAGTTGGGCAATCAACCAAACCTTTACAGTAGGCCGTGGACTTTGTTATTTTTTCTGTATAGACCTTGCGGGTATTAAGCGGACATTTACAATTGTTAAGATTACCTGTGGTGCTAAATTTTCCCGGTGGACATAAGCCCTTATATTGACATTTTTTACGACCCTTCTGAAATGAAGATGCGCCAGCAACCAAAACCGCCGAATAATACACTTTAGCAGCCGTTCGGCAAGCTGCAAATGATAAACCGGAAGATGCCAATAGCATCCAATCCAGATTAGAACAAATATTATTCATCTCGTGTAAAAATGCTGCGTCACAAAATACTTGGCTCTCACCATAAGTGGCATAACCAAACCGATAGCAATAATCGTGAGTACTGCAGGCACCTTGAAACTTTGCGTCATAAGGGTTTTTAATTGGGGCAGAACATCGAATTCTTTTACTGGAACCACAAACTCGGTCACGTACAGTGGCGTATGAGGCTTGAGCAGTATTACAAAAGACCAAACTCACATCAAAATTATCGTTAACTTTAATATCAAGATCGGCAATTATAAAAATTAATATAAAAAATATTATTTTTCTCATTAATTTTTCTCTATTCGTTTTAAATAAATAAACCAACTACAAGTAATCACAAAAAATTATATAACAAATAAAAATGAAACAAAATACAGCATTAGTTGCAATCAACTTACAACTTTTGTTGTAAAACAGCCCCATGTTGTATATCTACTATAATTTCAAAATACCGTTCCCATAACAAACCCAACACTATTGCCATTTATTGCATTAGAAACAGAATTAACAGGTTCATACGCAATAACAGTATATTTAATACCAACGTACGACGACTCACCTTGCTGGTAATCTACCTCAAAGACGAATCCTAAGGTGTTTTTATATTCCGTATTAGTAATATTATTTTGTTGTACATAACCACCCGAAAGCCTTGGATTAAGCTGATAACTTAAACCGGCACCAAATGCCCATTTATCAACTCGAATAAATGGCATAAACTCAACCAGAAACCGCGACCAAACCACATCGCCACTATCACCAATTCCGAACGTTGATTTTATACCAACCAATGTTCGTAAATAAAACTCATGATCCAGATAAATATGGCTACCAACAGCAAGCGACATTAATTCGCCTGCATTGATTTTATAAGTATTTGAATTGGATGACCCCGTAACGGCCAATTCGTCACCACCAAAATGATATCCAACTTCAACAGTAATATTACTCGCCTGACTGTTTGAAATAAATAAAAACAAAGTTAATACGTAATATTTATATTTTTTTATATTCATCTCTAAAACTCCTGTTCAAAAACCAATACTTCATTATCTTTTTATCATAATAGTAAAATAAAAGATCTATTGTCATTATTTATTTAAATAATATTTTTCATTCTTATATATGCAACGTTAAAAAATAATTTTTATATTTGAATTAATCAACAAATTATTGTATAGCTATATTACAAACACGCTTGGAGAATAGATGCGACATTTTTTATTCATTTTAATGACTACATTATTATTTTCGTGCAGCTCATTTTCAGGAAAAAATAATAAAAAATCGATATTATTTAACGACATAGTATCAGCATGCTCTGGTAGTTATAGAGAAAAAACAGAATTAAATTTCATTATAAGTTTTAAAAAAGGACTTGAATTCGGTTATAGTTTTAACGAAGCTAAAAAAAATGCCATACAATCACTGCTATCTACATTCCCAGAAAAACAACGAATTAATATTCTTGAAAAATACTATAAATGCATTGACTTTACTACTATTGCCACTAAAGCAGAAAAAATAAAAATTTGGAATTACTACGAATTTAATGGCAGTTGTCGAGATGCCAGACAGTACCGCATTGAAGGAAATGCTAATTTTAACACTAAAATACAACAGGTATTCATAACCGGCGATATTCGTGAATATGCACGATTATTGCAATGCAAGCTCAAAACAAAATCAATTCGGACTAGTAGTATTAGTATTTTTTATGATTGCCAAGACATGAAACCTGGAAAATTCTTATCATTCACCAATGACACTATTTTGTGTGACACCATAGACTATTAACAATTGAATTGATTAAAAGGAAACTAAAATGCAAAATACAATTTTAACTCTCTGCTTATTGATAGCATCCTGCACAACAGTTCAAAATTCACCTAATGATACAAGAGCACGTTTTATTGATGTTGTTACAGTGTGTGTTGGTGGCTCTAATTCAGAATCCAGTTATAAGTTTATAGCCAATTATGACGAGCAAGTTAATCTAGGGTTTTCAACATCAAAATCTCTATCCTATGCTTTACAAGGCTACTTATCCTCATTTAATGAAAGTGATCGACTTGAAGCTTATGATAAATTTACGGACTGTTTCAAAAAATCAAAAACCGCTTACTAATTTACAACTAAAGTTGTAGACAAAAACAAACCATCGATAGAGTTATTTTAAACATAATTAAAATACACTTAACCATACATAAAACACAAAGGCTATTCGTTATGATTAATAAATCACTATTTCAGTTTATAGTTATCATAAACATAATGCTGTTTTCTTCTCTGATACTTGCAAAAGACATTTGGTATGGTACTGCACCATTTTGTAAAACAAAACCCTCTGATTGCAGTAAACGTGGCATGATTTACATAAAGTCCGATAAGCGCGGTGATGGAAAAAAATGCATGACCGGAAAAAAAATACTGTGCCGACAAAAATCAATTCCACCCGCACCTCGTATACCAGGACAAAAATGGTTTGGTACAGCACCCTTTTGTGGCGCAAAGAAATCGGACTGCAGTAAACGCGGTATGACGTTTGTTCGTTATAGTAATAGAGGAAATGGTAAAAAATGTGTCTCTGGACGCAAAGTTTTATGCAAACCCGCTAAACTTTCTGCGGGTAAAACCCGAAAATGGTTGGGCACCGCACCAATCTGTAAAACCAAACCTTCTGACTGCAATAATTACGGTATGAAATATATTCGCTCGAATAAAAGAGGTAATGGTAAAAAATGTCTGACAGGCACAAAAGTATTATGTGAAGGTGATAAAAATGCACCACCAATAAAATGGATAGGTACGTCTCCTATATGCAAAGGTAGAGCATCCGATTGTGAATCATTTGATATGGACTATATCAAAAAAAATCGTAAGGGCATCGGAAAACCGTGCCTGTCAGGATTTAAAGTGATGTGTCGAGGCCGTAAAATCAAAAACTACAACCGCCAAGCAGCCAATGCCAGCCAGTTGTATGTGCTAGATGCCAACATATTTTCACGTCCCTTTATCGCTGGACATGATGGCCAAAAAGAACGCATGGCGCATATACCAAGAAAGTTTGCAGTACTTGCTAATGCTAAGGTTGATGTTATTGTTTTTGAAGAAAATTTTCAAAAAAGTAAACGTTTTGAAAAAGAATTACGCCAAGCCGGCTTTAAATATTTTTCTAAACGATTAAAACCGCGCGTTCCGGTTGATGGTGTTTCTGATGGTGGTGTACTTCTTGTCTCACGCTGGCCGATTGTTAATCAAGACAAGCATGTTTATATCAACTGTAACCGTAAATTTGAAGACTGTCTTGCCGCTAAAGGTGCTATTTATATCAAAATAAAGAAATCTGCCCGAGGTAAAGTACGCTACTATCATATTTTCGGGACACATTTTCAAGCATGGGGTACTAAAAAAGATCGACAGGCAAGACTAAAGCAAGTAAACGAATTACGTCAATTTATTAAACGAATGCGTATTCCCCGTAATCAGGCCGTCATTATTGCTGGCGATTTTAATACAGATTTAATCAATAACAAAACTGAAAGTAATAAAATATTACAAACTTTAAACGTTGCTTTACCTCGTTTTGCAAATAATAATCGAGCTAGCAGTGAACCACAAAGCAATCAATTAGTTGGTGCTGACGGCTCATCAAAGAAATGTTCCAAAAATTATAAACGAACAAAAAAATGTACTTGCTGCAAAAAACAATTCCTAGACTATGTTACTTATTCAAAAGCTAATTTAAAACCCATTAGCAGTTCGATAGAAATACTAAAAATAAAAACTAAAAAACCTTTTTTGGTATGCATGTCGGCAAAACTACAACCCAACTATGTTAGCCCAAAATCTCCCTTTTGTGGCCGTACTTGGAAAATTCGTGACTTAGCCGATCATTATCCGGTATTGGGAATATTTAAGTTTAAGTAAACAAAATATCACATAACAAAAAGCCGATGATTTCATCGGCCTTTGTTTTAGTTTTATATAAAATTTAAGATTCGATTTAAAATTACGGTGATACCATTAGATCAACCAGTGCTTGTTTGACGGCTGTACTCAACAATGTTGAGCCATCGGTTGTTCCACTAATATTGCCTGCAATTATCGCAACTACCCAACCAAATCATTGTTGCAGGGATCGCTAGATTATCACGCGTATAGTTAATTGAGCCACCATTGGTTTTAATAGTGGATGCATACTCAACTGGAATAACCATCATGATTGGCCAGTTGCTCGTATTACCATTGAATTTATAATATTGAAACTCACTAAGTACTAACAAAGTCTTGTAATGATTTATTCGCTTGCTCATAACCAATATCGATAAGCTCCTGAGCACGGTAAAATTCATAAAATGAACAGCTATTTCTGGGGATCGATATCACGATATCAGGAGAATAAGCGGCAAGTTGTATACCTGTAATTTTACTTTGCATGGTTTCTGAGGTTTTGCTAATTAAATCATAGGTCGATAAGGTATCAATATGAGCTTGCTGTTTTTTTGATTTAAGTCCAACTATATAGTCCATTATTTTTTGTCGATAATTTATGGTATTATTATTTTTAATTTTTTTTGTAATAACCGATTTTGTAATCGTTAAATCTGGTCTACTGTTTGGATTAACGGCTATTGTAATATCTGTTTTATCATTTAGTGTTGGCGCAATAGGTAGAGGATTTATAACGCTGCCATCAAGCAACTGCATTCCTAAATAGTTATGCGGCGTAAAAATCATTGGAATAGCAATGGAAGCACGTATAGCATCAAATAATGAGCCTTTATTAATCCAAATTTCTTTTTGTGCATTAATATCGGTAGCAACGGCGGTATAGGATATTGGTAAATCTTGTATATCAAAATAACCAATCATATCTTTTAAGATATTTATTATGCGATCACCCTTAAAAAGCCCCTGTTTTGAAAAAGAGAAATCCAATAAGCTAAGCGCATCAGATTTTTCAAGCGCAGTCACCCAGTTTGAATATATATCTAATTTACCGGTCGCGTAAATGCCTCCAATTAATGCACCCATGGAGCAACCAGAAATAGAGCGAATCTCAAACCCATGTTCTATCAAGCTATTAATCACACCAATATGAGCATAACCACGAGCACCACCACTTCCTAGTACTAACGATACGGTAGTATATTTAATTTTTTTCTCATCCATTACTTTAACCATAAAAATATCTAGAAGTTTAAAACAGTATAACCTGAATTTTTGTAATATAAAAATATGACACTCAATATTGTGAAAAAAATATATTACCTAAACTCACTGCTGTCCCGTTGTTGTAATAATGCTTTATTAAAATTTAACTTAAACGTAATACAGTATTAAGACTAGCGCGTAATTTTGGCACACTAACAGGTTTATGAAGTAATATATAACCTTCATCTTTAGCTTCATGTAACCTGTCTACACCAGTATCTCCCGTGATTATAATTGCTGGAATATTTTTATTAAAACTTTTATTCAAATCTTTTATCGCCTGCCCACCCGTTTTGTTCTCCCTTAGTCGGTAGTCGGCAATTATTACCATTGGTATACTGTTACATTTTTTTAGTATAACCGATGCATTCTCTCCCGTAACAACGTTACAGCCCCACCCTAATAATAACAGTTTCATCGCTTGACAAATATCTTCATCATCATCAATAACTGCAATATAAACATTATCTAAATTTACAGATTTAGAATAAATATTATTACTTATTTTAACTTCATGGCCAAGAGGAATAATAAGTGTAACTTGAGTACCAACACCTAACTCAGAATTAAAATCCATTTCTAATTTTAATAGATTAACAAGACTTTTAACAATTGATAAACCTAAACCAATACCTTTTGATCTATCTCGCTCAGGATTATGTACTTGATAATATTCATTAAAAATTTTGTTTTTTTCGGTTGAGTCAATGCCAATTCCAGTATCAATAATGCTAAGCTTTATAAAATTGTCTGTCACAGAAGTTAATATGTTAACTGTTCCTTCATTAGTATATCGAACAGCATTACTCACTAAATTTCGTATGATTGACTCTAATAAACTTGGATCACTATATGCGATTAAATTACATTGCTGGTATTGAATATCAATATTTTTATTATTAGCTGTTGGTGTATTTTCGTTAATTATTAACATTATGATATTATCTAATCGACAATGCTGGCTGAACGGAATTATAATTCCTGCTTCTAATTTTGAAATATCTAATAATGCTCCAAACATACCATCCATTGCTGTCAAGGATTTATTCATAACATCCACTATCGCTTGGCTATTTTTATCGAGTTTTAAATTATCAAGCAAACCTACTGATAACGATAAAGTATTTAATGGTTGCCGTAGGTCGTGGCTCGCTGCAGCGAGAAATCGAGATTTTTCAATATTAGATTTCTCTGCTAATTCTTTTTGCTGTAAATATTTTTTAGAGAGGTCTGATATTTTAAATTGCAGTTGAATTGTTTCTAGCACGGATCTAAAAATATTTTGTGAATACGTTATTACCGATACTAAATACAGCATTAATAGTACCGAAACACCTATATTTTGAATTCCGCCTTCGATAAAAAAACGTATTGCGGCTATAACTAAAACAGGAATAGCCAATGTATAAGAACTCATAATCCAATAAGCGTTCATTACCATTGCACCGGCTGAATAACCCAATATTACTGTAATTAGAAATATCTGTATTGGTACGGAGTCTGGCGAAAAAAATAAAAAAACCGCTACTCCATTAAGAACACCCATGGCAAATGAGTTGATGGCGTAGTAATTACCCCAGCGTCTAAGATTAATTATTGTTGATCGTTTTTTTTTGTAACTACGGTACAGCAAAAAATCAACCAAGCAAAAAAGTATATTAAATGCAGTCCAAATGGATAAAACGAGGTGATCGCTTGATGACCACAATACAGCGAATATAAATACCGGCATTGCGGATTGTGCTAGCATCGTGGTTGGTAAATTCTGATAAAGATAATCTACAGCTTTACCATAAACTCGGGCATCAACGATATTAGTTGGAGAGGTTTGATTGCGTCCTTTCATTACATTTTATCCATTGAATTAAGTCATTTCTTAATATTACAATAAACAAAAATGTAGGGATTTAACGAGCCCTATTCACTGTGACAACTTTAATTGATAAGTGTAAACAAGGCTCTCACTAATCACTACTTTTATACTATAGAATTAATATGATATAACTAAATTTTTAATTACTAATTATAATATCGTCAATGTAAATAGAATCGCTACCGGTCGTTATACCACTATAATTAAAAGCATCAACCGCAAATCCACCGCTGATATCCTGCAAGCCATTAATTGAAGAGCTTGTCTTAATATTCCATGTAGCCGGTTCGCTATCGGATGCCAGCCACACTTTTGCGCTTAACTCTGTATTGGAGTTAGCATTAATTTGAGTTATTTTAAACCGAATTTTGTACGCGGTATTATCTAAAACAACTTGCCCTACACCCAAAGGATCACCAACTGCGGCGATTACAGATTCCACACCATTGAGTTCATAACGTATATCAAACTCTGGTGTAGTGTTGCCCTGCCAATACACACCATAACCTTGACCATTAGTGGCTAAGGCTGTTAGATAACCGCCGTTTTGACGCGCGTAAAAACCAATACCTTGGTTGGCAAAATTTTCAAATTCAACGGTAAAAACCACGTCGCTATTTTTTAAATTAACCGAATTATTGATAACACGAGTCAAAGCTGATGTTCGTAAACTATTATCATAAGCATTACTTTGCAGCCGACCTCGATTGTTTTGGATATCAACAGAAAGAGTTGCGCCACTACTAACTGTTGTCCAAGAATTTGGCCATGCATCATTATTTGTTCCAGTAAACGTTTCGTTAAAAATTGTTGAACCTGCTAGCCCAGAAGTCGAATTACCCGGATCACCACCACAGGTAATAACGGTTAAGGATAAAACTCCAATTAATAACTTATTATAATTTTTCATGCAAATCTCAATTCTGCTTAAATGATGCCATTAATTTAAAGTATACACCGCACAATAGTGTTGTTAAATCAAATAATATTAATGTATCAAGCTTTTATACATTTTAGCTATATTTACTATTTTATAACGTGAGATAATAACCAAACACAGTCTAAATTTGAGTTAAAAATGAAAAAAACCGGCCATTTACACAAATTACGCAATAAGCTTGCATCCCCCATCCAATACTTTTTGCCCTTAGACGATGACGAGGTGCCACTAAACGAACTCATTGGACAAAAAATCACATTGGAATTTAGCGGTGAAATTCATTGCCAGCATTGCGCTAAGCTCACTAAAAAAAGTTATTCTCAGGGTTATTGTTTCGTGTGTATGCGCAGGCTGCCACAATGTGATATGTGCATAATGAAACCTGAAACGTGCCATTTCCATCTAGGAACTTGTCGTGACTCCGAATGGGGAAAGAAAAATTGTTTTAAGGATCATACTGTTTATTTAGCAAATACCTCTGGGGTTAAGGTGGGAATTACTCGTGATATTCCAACTCGATGGATTGATCAAGGAGCGACCCAAGCCTTAGCAATTTTCCGGGTTAAAAATCGCTTATTATCGGGCTTAATTGAAACTACATTTAAACAACACATCGCCGATAAAACCGATTGGCGTAAAATGCTCAAGGGCAATGCCGAACCGGTTGCTTTAGATGAACATCGCGATATGCTTTTTGATTTAAACAAAGATGCTATTGTAGCCATCATAGCGGAACATGGTAAAGATTCAGTTGAAGTATTAGATGAAAAAATACTGGAGCTTGATTTTCCGGTTGAAGTATTTCCTGAAAAAATAAAATCATTTAATTTCGACAAAACCCCGAGCATATCTGCAACACTGCTTGGTATTAAGGGACAGTACTTAATATTTGATACCGGCGTCCTGAATATTCGTAAATTCACCAGCTATTTAATAAGTTTTGCTTATTAATCTTAAATATTCATCACACTTTCACTATTTAATTTAATTAATGGTTACATCTGGCTATTTAGAATAAGTACAAAATAGTATACAGATGATGATTCCGTTATAATAACTAATAGTAAAGTACAACTGTACTGCTTACTATTGTTATCTGTTATCTAAATTATTACACAAAGATAAAAACAATAAAACTGTACTGGTAAAAATAGAAATAACTGTATATTCCCTTAACTGTTTTTACTCTGTAACATAGGTTACATAGAGATACGAAATAAAAGAATTTTAAATATATATTTCATTTAATCAGGACGATTAGGAAGTTTATATAAAACCGAGTTACTTGCAAGAGTATACACCCATGGCCAGGGACGGCCTCCCTCTTACTCTTGTTTTCATATATGATCAATAATTGGTCATTTTCTATTCTAAATAAGACGTAATTACGCGATAATTTTGTTTAACAAAAGAATTATTCGTTTTTTTGAAAGCCAAGCGACCTATTCTCACAAAAAATCTTGTACACTAGAACTAAGCTACAAAAAAATACTCAACCAGAGTGACAAGGGAATTATGTCTAAATCTGAATTCTTATATGACGCAATAGCACAAGAACTAACACAAGCCATTGACCAAGGAACATACAGTGTCGGCACGCGCATGCCTTCATTACGGCAATTATGTGAGCAATACCATGTTAGCATGACAACTGCACAACAGGTCTATTCTGTACTAGAAGATGCGAGTTTAATCGCTACCCGTCCTCGTTCTGGTTATTATGTTCGTTCTCGTGCAAAAGAATTTGATACTCAACCTGCTGCTAGCCAACCAATTGACACTCCGATGGATGCTCCCTATAGGCAAGACTCGGTATCGCTATATGAAGATTTTTATGCCGATAACATCTATCAATTTGGCGCAATAGGTTCTCCCGCTGAAGAACTGATCCCCGATAGAACAATTGCTCGACATATAACAAAAGCCCTTAAAGAATTCCCTAGCCAGTCATGCCAATACGACACACCCATGGGCAATCTCGAATTACGCCAACAAATAGTCAACAGAATGTATGATGCAGGCTGCCGCGCTAAAGCTGAGAATATTATCATCACCCAAGGGTGTCAGGGAGCACTGGCCTTGGCTTTACAAGCCATCACCACTAAAGGTGATACCGTTGCCGTTGAATCACCAATTTATCCGGGAGTGGGCCAGTTATTATGTCAGCTAGAATTAAAGGTCTTAGAAATTCCAACCCATCCACGCGATGGTGCAGATTTAGGGGCGCTAACCCGCTTGATTAAACGCCAAACAAATAATGTTAAAGCCTGTATTTTGATTCCAAACTGTCAAAATCCTCTAGGCGGTAGTATGCCCGAAGAAAATAAACGTCATTTGATTAAAATATTATCAAATGCTGGCATCCCGTTAATCGAAGATGATGCAATGGGTGATTTAATTTATAAACGCCCTCGGCCAAAAGCGGCTAAATCCTATGACAGTGAAGGCAATGTATTATATTGTTCATCCTTCTCAAAAGTATTGGGGCCTGGCCATCGAATTGGATGGATTGAACCCGGTAAATACTATGATAAAGTAATCCGTAACAAAGCTGTTAGTACGCTAATGAATCCATCTTATATTCAACATGCTTTTAAAGAATTTTTAAAAGCAGGTAGTTATATTCGGACAGTGAATAAAGCTACCACAGTTTATTTAGCTAGAATGACACAACTACGTCGCTGGGTTTATGAATACTTTCCTAAAGGCATTCGTTATACCAATCCTCAAGGGGGCTATTTTTTGTGGATAGAATTACCTAGCTCAGTAGATGCTAAAATGTTAACCACCATGGCTTTAAAGAAAAAGATTGGAATTGGCCTAGGTTCATGGTTTTCACCAAATGAGCTTTACACCAATCATATTCGACTATGTTGTACTGATTCTAAAATGGAACGAATGCGTATTGCGACACAAGCACTCGGCATGATGGCGCATGAGATTTTACAACAAGGACGTCCTAAATAATTACCTATAAACCGTCATCCCAGTAATGTTTGAGCCGAAATCCAGCATTTAATTAAGTATTACTCACGTATTTTTATTTAACGTTAGTCGATTTTTTCTTTTTAGCTTTTTTACTGGTGTAATAAACGCCAGGAAACCACGATTTATGTAGCTGCAAAGTTGTTTCCATATTGTCAAGATCATCATTAACAAACTTAAATACATGTATTCCAATACCGACAAAATCGTCACTGCTTAATTTGTATAATGAAACAGATGAATCATTGACTAACGTTTTATTAGTACTATCAAGATCTTTAATATAATAATCCACCACCCCAGCTTTATTCAGACCTTCCACCGCCTCAATCACAGCATGATGACTACTCACTAGATCGTCCTCAATAACAATATCGTTATCATTACCTCGCCCGATAGTAAATTGCTGTTTATTAATATGTAATTTTAGGCCTGCCACGCCTTCTTTATACTGAACTAAACAAGCCATATGAACTACCCCCATATGTAATATTCTTTGATGAACATTAAATTAGCAATTCTATCATAAATTCACTCAAATCGATTTAAAGCAACAATATTTTATTCCAAATAAGCATTATTTTTTTAATAACCACATATAAAATTATAGTTTTTGCATTATTTGCCGACAATATAAAAGGAATAGCAAAACAAAAAGTATGGTTTTTATGACAAATGCGATTACTTGATTTCAGTAGCTTTAAAGTAAAATACTTATTTATATTAGTAATTTTGGTGCTTGTCATAATTTTAACAATTGCTATATCTGAAAATAGAATTCAATCTACTGCAAATTTATTAACAAATAGTATTGCCCAACGATTAGAAGTATCTGAAATTGTCGAAACATTACATCTTGATTTAGCAAAAGCAAATCGAGCTGTTGATTTATACATGATATCACCCAATAAAGATTCTCGAGATATTATGAATAAATCATTTACATCAATTCGTTCATATTTATCCAAACTAAAAAATCATTACTGGATAACAACTAATTTACTACCCCACTCCATTATTGACTTTGATAAATTAATTCAAAACCTAGAAAGAGAAATATCCCAGCTACTTAAAATACGCACTAATGCAAATGAAATGTACCCAGCTTTTACAATAGCAAACCATACTATGTTAAATGCCAACAAAAGTATTATTACTCTGTTATCAAGTGCTATTTTAGAAAAAATAAATGAAAAAAAAATTGGAAGCAAACAATATTTATTACTAATTTCATTGCGAGATCAATGGCGCAGGTTAATCAACGATTATCGAGTTTACTTAATTAATAGATTAGGATCATTGTTTGAAAAAGATCTCCCTAATCAAGAAAATAATATCAAAATAAACTATACACAAGTTAAATTATTAATTAATAAACTCACCAATCAAAAAACCGACTCTCCAATAGGGTTAGCAACTGAAGTACTCATTGAAAATATATCAACTTTATCAAAACAATGGTATTCCGATTATAAAAAAGTGCTCAAAATTAACACCAGTACAAATTGGCGAACAGATATTCCAGTATTAACAAATAAAATTTACCCAATGTTTAAACAGGCTAATTATGATTTAGAATACATTAGTCGAAAATTACATGAAAATTCAAAAATGGATATAGAAATACAAAAAAAATCCATGTCTAGTGTGTCATACTATTTATTAACACTAGCCGTATTCGTCACTAGCTTGATAATACTAGCAACATTATTTTTATATCGAAACATACTACACCCCATTGAAATATTGTCAGAGAATTTAAAACTTGAAGCACAAGGAAAACCTACCGAAAAAATAACCAATATTAAAACTACTGAAATGAAACGTATAATAGATTCTTTTAATGAAATGCAATATCAAGTTCACTCCAGACAAATAGCATTGGAACACATGGCAATGCATGATGCATTAACCAGCTTGCCAAACCGTGCTTTATTAATGGATAGGTTAAACCATGCCATTCTTAATTCTAAACGTAACAATACTTCGATAGCGTTACTATTATTGGACTTAGATAGATTTAAAGAAATAAATGATACACTAGGTCATGCCGCCGGTGATATATTACTATGCTCAGTTGCAGAACGACTTAAAAATTGCTTACGCGATAGTGATACTGTAGCACGATTAGGTGGCGATGAATTTGCAATTGTACTACCTAATATTTCAGACTCTGGCGTAAACCACATTACTAAAAAATTAGTATCCACACTAGACAAAGTCTATCATATTGAAGAACATAACCTGTATGTCCGAATGAGTATAGGAATTGCCAATTTTCCCATCCACGGTGAAGACTCAAGTTCATTAATGCAACATGCCGATATAGCGATGTACCAATCCAAACGAACAAATACTAATATTACAACATACGACCCTGAAAAAGACATACAAAATATCGAAAAATTATCATTATTAACTGACTTAAAAACAGCATTAATCAATAATGAAATGCTATTACATTACTTACCAATATCTTCATTAGAAACAATGAAAATAATTGGTTTCGAGGCATTGATACGTTGGCAGCACCCAATATATGGCATGATACAACCTAATAATTTTATCAGCATTGCAGAACAAACCGGAATTATTAAGAATATATCTCGTTGGGTTATTAAACAAGCTATAGCACAATGTAAAATATGGCAAAACTTAGGCGAAGATATTTATGTTACTATTAATTTATCAGTATGGGATCTTCAAGATCCATCATTAGAAGCTTACATTAAAAGCGTACTATCAGAGTATAGTTTGCCCGCAAACAAACTCGTGCTAGAAATTACAGAAAGTGCAATGATGGCAGATTCTGAACGTGCGAAACAAGTCTTAATAAAATTACACGACATGGGGCTAGATATTACAATCGACGATTATGGTACAGGATTTTCATCAATGGCATATTTAAAACAACTACCTGTTGATACGTTAAAAATTGATAAATCTTTTGTCACAAACATGGATACCGATGAAAATAATGAGACCATTGTTCGCTCATCCATTGAATTAGCACATAACTTAGGCTTGTTAGTTTTGGCCGAAGGAGTGGAATCTAATCGAATAAAAGATTTATTGCTTGAGCTAAAATGCGATAAGATTCAAGGCTACGTAGTGAATAAGGCCATTACAAAAGAATCGGCAACGAAATTACTAAAGCAAGGAAAAGACAATATCAGTTATTTAAAACCGAAATAATTTGAGTTTGACTTAAAAATAATATTCCAATTCCAGTTGTATATAATCATCATTTCTAAACGCATTAATTAAATCAGTTGCGGTTGTTTCTTTGAATATTCGTCCTTCAATATTCAATTTAAAATGATCGGTTAAACGTCTACTGGCTTCTAAACTAACCGAAGGATTAACATTATCTAAATCTGATATAAAACCAATTAATAAATCAGTGCTTTGAGTATCATTAAATGCAAACCGAGCGCCTAACAAAATATCATTATCAAAAGGTGTTGTGGCCGCATTACCACGCTCATCATATAAATATTCCATTAATAAACCCAAATCTGTATCACCATCCAAGATACCATAGAGCGTATATTCAAAACCACCAGTCGCAGCATTAAATGCACTACCTTGGCCAGAGCGATGAATCCACTCTAGTTTTAATAACCAACTATCGAGTGTTGCTTGTACATCCAAACCTGTCTGAGTAATTAAATCATAAAAAGGTATCAGCACAACTTGATTCTGATTATTTGTACCAAAGGTAAATCGAGGATCTCGGGTTGTCCCGTTGAAGATACTTAAACCAACATCTAACGCATCAAAACTTTGAAAATAGCGCATAGCATAATCAACGTGTTTATCACGATCCTTTGAGTCATATTGAGCTTGGCTAGTATCAATACTCGGCGTAAATCGTAAACGGCCTTTTGTACCAGGATAGGTTTGCTCCCTGAAGGTAGGTAGGATAAAGAAATCTAAATTACCCCAATTTTGGATCAAACTTAAATTGATAAGGCTTTGCCCTAGTTTTTCTTCTCTATCAAAGCTTTCAACTAAGTCGGTTTGATTAATAATATCAACTAAGTGTTGTGATTCAGTTACGCCCCAATAAACTTTACCAATTCCGACTTTCACTTCCCAATTGTCTGCGACTTTTTGCCACAAAAATTCTCGTACATCACTATGGCTACGCTGCTCATCACCTTCATCCCAACGCGTAAATAGCTTTATTAATATACTTTGTTTATCTTCAAACTCATGATAAAACTCGGGTTCAGCAGACACTGACAAATTATTTCCGTGCTGTCTGCTGTCTGATGGTGACTCGGTAAATACGCGATATTCTGATGTTATTTTTCCTGACCATTCAGCTGCTTGTAACGGGGTTACAAAACAAGCCAGCAAAACTGCATGGTTATATTTATGCTTAAAATAATTCTTCATTACGAATCACTATCTTGCACGTTTAAGACTATTTCGATCAAAATCTCTGGATTTTAAACCCGTATTAAACTCATACTTTTCCCAATTTAATACCGTGCTTTTACCCGTTTGATGGTTAACAACTTTCATTTGATCGGGTCGCCAATACTTATTTAAGTATTGTTTATAACCATGGTAGGTTAAAGTTTTTAACAGTGAATTTTTTAAGTCATAAAAATCAATTTTAATAGGCTGGTACATTACAGTATCTACCCAAGTAACCATTTTGGTATACCCCGTATGTTTATATTGGGGGTAACGTTCAATCACAAAGGCATCTCGATCATTTATTTTTTCATTTTTAATATATTTGTAGGTATATTTGTCAACTTCATTTGATGAGATATCTTCATAGGCAAATTCACTGCCCATAAATGGTCCCGATTTATTCGAAGAAGAAATTCGTTTTACACGTTTTAAGGCGGGCAAAAATAACCATTGATCATCAGATTTTAATGAATGTGACCAAGTTAAAAATGCAGTACCTTTAACATCACGCGGATTATCAAACACAACCAAGGTTTTATCACCATCACCTGTAACTTCTAAATTTTTACCATGGGTACGTCGAGTCGTTTCTTGTCCATGTCGGTTTCGTAGTATCATAACCGATTTAGTTTTCATATCGTTCCAACCACTATCAAGCTTATCGGCCTTAATGGCTATTGCCTTACCTTTTTCCTCAGCTGTTTCTGCAAGAACATGATTACTAAAAAGTAATGTCAATGGTAATAACGTAAGTGTAATTAATTTGAGTAGGTTTATATTTTTCATTTTCGAGCTCCCTCTATTTTCATTAATAATGGTGGTAAAAATAATAAGTCTGCTAATAATGCAAAGACAATAACAATTGATGTTAATAATCCCATGCTTGAGTTCAATTCAAAATTTGACATTGACAATACCAGAAAACCAAATACTAATATAATAGATGTTGTAATTAATGCCATGCCAACCGTTTTAAAGGCATATCGAACCGCATCGGGTGATGATAGATTTTTTTCGCGACGGGCACGTAAATATTTACTCAAGAAATGTACGGTATCATCCACCACAATACCGAGCGTCATAGTGGTTACAACCGATAATGCTAGGCCTACTTCACCAACCAATAAACCCCATAAACCAAAACCCATTGCTGCCGGCACTAAGTTTGGAATCATACTAATTAAACCAATTTTAACGGAGCGTAAGGCAAAAATTAATATTAAGGAAATCAGCACTAATGCAACGGTCGTTCCCAATAACATACTACGAATATTTCGACTGCCAATATTGGCAAACATAACGGTCGGACCACTTGCATTCGCTACTTTAATGGCGGGTGCGTTTTTCTTTAACCATTCATCCGCAGCATTCGTAAGTGTAATAATATCATTACTTGACATGGTTTTTAATGTCACCGTAAACCGAGTAGCCGATTTATCAATATTGATTTGATTGTTTAAATCCAATCCCCTAGGTAATGACATTTCATATAATAGTAAATATTGTGCGGCAAGATCATGTTCCTTGGGTAATTTATACATAGTCTCATCATCACCGTGTAAATTTTTATTTAAACGTTTCATCACATCGGTAATGGTATTGATATGCACTGTATTGGGATTTTGTTGGTACCATTTTGCAAACGCTTCCATTTGCTGTAAAAATGCTGGATCACTAATGCCATTAGGCGTACCGGATTCAAGCGAGTAATCAGCCAAATAAATTCCAGTTAAACGTTCGGTGGTATAATCAGTATCGGCTCTAAATTGAATACTTTCATCAAAATAATTAACGAATACATCATTTAACTCATTCTTAGGTAAGAAAGAAATTGTTACTACAATTAACACCAACATACCGATGAACAATTGACGGCGATGTTCAACAACATAATCACCAAACTTTGCCATTACTTCCATATCTTTATTTCCGGTTTGTTTTGCACGAATAGGAAAAAATGATATTACTGCAGGTAAGAATGTTAATGACAAAATTAATGACATTAATACACCCATCGCAACTAAATTACCAAGGTGTTGAAATGGGGGTACTTCAGAAAAATTCATGGTTAAAAAACCAATTGCGGTAGTTACACTGGCTAAAAATATTGGTTGGATATTAACGCGTAAGCTTTCAATGATAGCCTTTTCTTTGCTACTACCACTGTGTATCTCGTGCATCATGGTAACTAATATATGTACACAGTTTGCGATTGCTACCGTTAAAATAATAATCGGTGCTGTGGTTGTTGGTGGTGACATTAACATGCCCATATGACCAAAAATTCCCAAAGAAGTCATAATAGACAACACAATAACCATTAGGGTGGTGATGGTTCCGGGGAAAAAATAAAATAAAGCCAAAAACCACACAACAAAGATAATAACAATTGCCATGACAGGAACAGCACCAGAAACAGCAAGTCCAAAGGCTGCTGCAAAATAAGCGGCTAATCCAAAAAATTTAGCCATGCCACCATGGTAGTCTCGAATTAATAGCGCAAGCATAATAATCATTATTAAATAGCTTAATGGCACTAACGATTTGATATCATCCATCGACGCTTCAGCAAAGGCATTATTCATCATTATCATGCCGGTGAGCCGTACTTCAAGGTGTGGATATTGTTTACGAATATCTTCGGCTATGGCACGTGCGGCGGCAACAACTTCTGGTGTTTCTGTTGTTTCATTTTTGCCTGGTAACTGAATAGTAACGGTTACCGAGGTAACATCCCCCGTTTTAGAAATTAACCGTTGTTTTAGTAAAGGTTCTTTTAGAGCTATGTTTTTAACTTTTTGCAAATCAGCATAAGTGTATAAATGCGAATCTTCAACAAGGTCGCGTACAATGAGATCGTCTCCCTCTGCTTCGGTATATTGAAAGTTAGAAATAGAATCAACTCGCAAGGAATAGGGCAATTGCCAAGCGCGTTTCGTTAAATCTTCGACAGCCGTTAAAGTTTTTTGTGTAAAAACATTGCCATCTTTTGGTGATAATACAAACAAGACGTTATCATTTTTAGCATAGGTCGCTTCTAAAGCCTCAAATGCTAATAACTGTGGATTATCTGGACTAAAAAATACCCGGTAATTGGTACTCATCGATAAATTTTTTCCGCCCGATGCCGCAATAGCAACAACAATTAGAACCAATGGAATAATCAATAATCGAAACTTTAATACCCATTTGCCAAAATTCGCTTCAAAATTTTTCATTTGTTATTCCTCGTGGTTACTTATATGTGTGTATGACTTAATATTTAATGATGAATATTTCATACAATATTCATTCATCTGATAATATACTATCCCAACAACTAAGCCCTACTAAACTCGTTTAGAATTGCAATAGTGGTAATTTATTGCTTTTGAAGTCCCTGTAATATTAAATCTACAACTTCATTAGCCATGACTATGAATTCATCAAGGGGGTATAATGCCATAAAAATAGGGACATTAAATTTAACCAGTGCATTTTGAACTGCTCGTGCGGTTACGACCAAATCAGTAATATTAAACTCACCTGATTTATTTCCCTGAGCTAATATTTCTGTAATCAAATTGTGTTGTGCTTGAATCTTTTTGTGCACTATATCTTGTCGTTCTGAGGCTATAAACTCTACTAACTCATTGATTTTTGGCTGTTCTAAGTACATTTGATGGGTTGACTTTAAACCTTCAACCACGAAAATTCGTAACGTTTCAGCAGCGTTCGAGTGGCTCTGACGTACAAATTCACACATCAAGTTTTGTTGTTCATTCATGCAGCGACCGGCACAAACTGCAGCAATATCTTGTTTGTTTTTGAAATAACGATACAAATTGGCAGCCGACATATCGCTGTCTTTAGCAATTTCGGCCATCGTGGTTTTACCATAACCATAACGTTGAAATCGCGCTACAGCGGCATCCAAAATTAATTCGCGAAGATCTTCGATGATTTTTGAGTCGTTTGCATCCATGCTGTATTTTTAGCAAATCTATACTGAATATTCAAGGAAATATTCAGCATTCATAGAAAAAAGGTAAATCAAATCATGGATTGGACGTTTGTGCTTGATTCGTCTTGATACAGACAGACTTGGTTACGACCATTATCTTTTGCTTGATATAAAGCTTTATCAGCTTGCTCCACTAATTGCTTAGTGGTCACCACTGAATAAGGGTTCTGAGCAACACTAATTCCCAAACTTAAAGTTACAAACTCTTCGTCACCAGATAAGTGTGGAACTTTTAAATCAAGAACGGCATTTCGTATATCATTTGCTATTATTTTCGCACCGTCAATTTGAGTATTAACCAATAAAATGACAAATTCTTCACCACCATAACGTGCCACAAAATCAGTCGGTCTTTTTAAAACACTTTTTATTGCTTGAGCAACTTTATAAAGCGTTTCATCACCATGAGTATGACCAAAGGTATCATTGTATAATTTAAAGTGATCGATATCGGCCATAATAACAGCCAGAGGTTCTTCATTACGTCTACCGCGACTAATTTCTTGTACTATTCTCTCATCAAAGCTTCGCCTGCTTGAAATTCCAGTAACAGCATCGGTTACAGCTACTTTTTTTAATTCAACATTGGTGGAAAGTAAGCGATCTTTTGAATCACGTAATTTTTGTTCTATTACCGAACGTTTTTTCTCTTCAGAAAAAATTATTCTTAATGCCACAAATAACAAAATACAAAACAAAGCAGTGACTAATATAATTTGGTAATATACTTTTGTATTATACTCACTAAATAATGTCTCCGAACGCATATCAACTAACCTCCAATTGGTTTTATCAATTGCTTGAGAAGTCATGATACGTTCAATTTCATCGGGAATAAGTATATTGATATTTCGGTTTAATGTTTCTTGGGAACCCATGACGGTCATATACACTTCATAATTAACATCACTCGTGATTAATAACTCGTGTAAATGTGGTTGTGCGAATTTGAGTAAATTAATTATATCGTCAACTTTAAAACTCATGATAAACAAACCACCTGATTTATCATTACCCCAATTTGAAATAACATCATAATGAAAATCAACAGTATCAGTATGCATCACAATTTCAACTTTAGCAGGATCTTCTACAGCTTTGCTTTTCTCTAAACAACTTCGTCCCGTGGCTTCACTTAAACCTTCAACAATAACTTTATTATTTTGATTAGTGATAACAAAACCAACATAGGCCGGAAAGTAATTTTCAATTTGGTTGGTTAACTTGTCACGAATAAATAGGCTAGTTGAATTTTCGGTATGCAAACGAATATAATCTACCTGATCGCGGATCAGTAAATTTACTTGACGCGCTCTTTCAATGAGTAATTGTGCGATACCATTGGAAGTTACTTTAACCGCACGTTCGGCGATGGCTGTTTGATATTGATTAAAATCTTTAATGCGAAAAAATCCACTGAATACCATTAAAATGATAACCAGTAGACCAATTACAATTAAGTAATATTTGGAATAACTCTTTACAGATCCAGTTTCTGAATGCACCTAGGCGTCCAAATAGCTATTAATAAGTATATTATCGGAAGCGTTAGACCTTAGCTTTAGAAATAGCCTGCGTTCTCGAGCATTTATACGATATAAGTTTAACTGCCTCAGAGAAGCAGAAAAAGCAACAATTTACGCTTTATTCTTACGTGCGCGTGGATGAGCCTGATCATAAACCGATGTTAGGTGTTGAAAATCAATATGTGTATATATCTGGGTACTAGAAATATCCTCATACCCCAAAAGCTCTTGCACATCTCGTATGTTGCCATTGCCCTCAGGCATATGATTGGCAAATGAATCTCTTAACATATGTGGGTGAACATTAATTTCAATTTCTTGAGCCTTAGCCCACAATTTAAGCCTAAGTTGAACACTTCGTTGAGAAATACGGCGGCCTTGTCGATTTAAAAATAATGCTTGAGTTTGTTCTTTTACAAAATCAATCCTAAAATTTAACCACTCAGAAAGTGCAATAATAGCCTGTTTACCAACAGCTACAACTCGAACTTTATTACCTTTGCCAGTCACGCGAATTTCTGATTCAGCAATATCAAGGTCGCTTAGATCAATCGAAACTAATTCGGTTAAGCGCAATCCAAAGGAATAAAATAATTCAAACATAGCTTTATCGCGAGCATTTAAGCTAGTATCACATTCACGATTTAATAATTGCTCGCTCATATCAACGTCGAGATAACTGGGTAGTTTTGAGACTGACTTAGGAGCCCTAATTCGCTTGGCTGGATTAGTAACGGCTTTACGTTGCCGCATTAAATATTCATAAAACATGCGTATAGCAGATAAAGCACGTTGTAAACTTCTACCCGTTATACCGCTTCGGAAGCGTGAAGCTATATAGGACTGAACGTGTTTTTCAGATATCTCTGTCCAACAGTTTAAGGCATTTTTATCAGTATAAAATTTAAAACCTTCTATATCGCGTCGGTAACTTATCAAAGTATTTTTAGATAGTTGGCGCTCAATACGTAACATATAAATAAAATCGTCAATATTTTTTTGCATCAAAATAACCCTCATAATAGTCCACTCAGTATCAAAACGAAAAGGAAACAAACAAGGTTCCATCTATTTTAGGTTTGATTAAAGAATAATCAACTAATATGGGATATTTGTGAAGTTATCTATATTGCTGTAGTAAAATAGCTACAATTTTACCTAAATGCGATAAAAATAAAGTACCCATTTCAGCATGAAAATGATTTCGATCTTTGCTCGCTATTGCCAGCATGCCATAACATATATGAGAATCGCTATTATCGATTAGCGGAATCAGTGCCGCAGAAGATACATCGTCGGCTTGGGTTTCAAATAAAGAATCGAGCTGTCCTTTTTTTAAATTACCACACACAGGTTGCCGACCTTTAATCACTTTTTCAAATGCACCTAGTACCGGCTCGCTCCAATCTACAAATTCTTCTCGAGTTTGAATGATACTTTCTGCTTTGGTATTTTTAAATTGTGATTGGAATAAGCGCAACACAACTGAATCTGCTTTAAAATCTTTAACAAGCTGGCTTGAAATGATATCCAGAAACTCAATAAAATTGGGTGCGCCAAGCAATGCGATAATAAATAAATTAACTTTATCACTTAATTTTTCATTATTTTTAGAGTTTTGTACTAATAAATGTAATTGTTTTTTTAACTCATCTTTTTGTTGCCTAAGCACAGCAACTTGTCGTTCAACCAGCGAGATAGCCGTGCCACGTTCATGCGGCAACAGAATGTCGGCAAGCAATTCAGGTTCTCGACTAAAAAATTCCGGATTTTTTTGTAAATATTTAACAATACTTTTTTCAAACTCGCGTTCGCCTAAAGATTTTTTATTTGCCTGTGTCATAATTCTATTTGCCCTTCATATACCGTAGTAGCAGTGCCAGTCATCATAACGGCTTGATCAGCTTGTTGCCATGCAATTTTCAAATTACCACCCGTTAATGCAACGTTGACCTCATTATCTAGTAAAGCACTTTGAATACCCAGCACAACAGCTGCACAAGCACCAGTACCACACGCCTGCGTTTCACCAACACTACGCTCAAACACTCGCAGACGAATATTTCCCCTATCGACTATTTGCATGAAGCCAACATTAACTCGATTAGGAAACTCAGCCGCTAGCTCTATTTTAGAACCTAAAGCCGTGACCGGCGCCGTATCAAGGTCATCAACAATTAACACCGCATGTGGGTTACCAACCGAAACTACCCGAATTTCATGCGACTCATTATCTATTAGTATAGTATAGTGATCTTTTACCGTATCAGAAACAAATGGTATTTTTTCAGGAATAAATATCGGCACACCCATATTCACAGTAACTAATCCACCAGTCGTGTCGTCGTCAAGCAGCATAAGCTCAATTAAACCTGAAGACGTTTCAACAGTAAATTGTGTTTTATCCGACAAGCCATGCTCTTTTATATATTGCGCAAAACAACGCGCGCCATTACCGCATTGCTCAACTTCACCACCGTTTGAATTGAATATTCGATAATTAAAGTCCACGCCATTACGCTTAGATGCTTCAACAAGCAATAATTGATCGCAACCGATACCAAGATTTCGGTTTGCCATAAATTGAATTTGACTCGTACTCAGTTTTACAACTTGATTTATTGTGTCGATCACGACAAAATCATTACCTAATCCGTGCATTTTAGTGAACTTTATCAGCATAATAACTCTAATTTGAATATGTAATTATTAATAACGAGCGGTTATTATGATTCATAGCGACAGATTTATGCAACTATACATTAAGTTTCTTTTTAAATTTTATTTCAGGTTATTAAATGAAAAAAGTGTTATTTTTAATTGTTGTCTCTTTTATCACTCAATTGCTTGTTATTTCAAACAGCAATGCAACAGCACTAAGCTTAACAAACACCGAACAAAGTCTTGAATTAGACGATGGTAGTGAATTTACGTATCAGCATTTTGCGGCTAAAAAATTTACCAAGCCATCTTCCAACACCAATACCGTTGCTCTATGGATTCTACCAAGCTATCCCCACCAGCAACGCTTTTATGAATTTTCGCAGCGACTCAGCGACAACGGTATTGAAGTGTGGATGGTTAATATCCTAGATGATTTATTCATGCCCAAAGGCATTAGCTCAACCCGCAAACTAACGGGTAAGTATGTTGCTAAATTAATAAAAAAAATGCACCAAAAAACCAATAAAAACGTCATATTAATCGCAGAATCTTACAGCGCCATTCCGGTATTACGCGGCGCACAACAATGGCAAATGAGCCAACCAGCCAAACGTTATTTAACCGGTGCCGTGTTATTTTCACCCAATTTATTTGAGGCTATCCCCTCGTTAGGCATGAAACCAAAATTTGTTGACGTTGCTGCCTACACCAACATTCCAATACTATTACTTCAAAGCGAAAAAAGTAATACCCGAGGTCAATTAAAACAATTACTAAGCAACTTAGAAAAGAACAACGCCTCAGTATTTACTTCAATGCTAAAAAATACCATTGCCATATTTTATCGCGAAGATAAAACACCTGAAACACTGCAATATCTTACAACACTGCCGAAAAAAATAGCCACGAGCTTACCACTATTAGAATCAAGTCCGCTGCCATTATTCAGTAAAAAAATTAATATTAAAATAAAAAAAACCGTACCACTCGACAGCGAGCTAAAAAAGTACAAGGCAAAAAATCAACCGCTAAATATAAATTTAAAAACCGTTTTTGGAAAACAATTTAAGAGAAGTAATTATAAAGGTAAAATAACAATCGTTAATTTCTGGGCTACTTGGTGTAAGCCCTGTTTAGAAGAAATCCCTTCATTAAACCGTCTTAAAAAAATTATGAAAGACAAACCGTTTGAAATTATTTCAATTAATTATGCTGAAAAACCCGAACAAATTAAACAATTTATGAAAACGACAAAAATTGATTTTCCGGTTTTGATCGATGAGTCTGGCGATCAAGCTGTAAAATGGCATGTATTTGCATTTCCATCAACCTTTGTAATCGCGCCCGATGGAAAGTTTCACTACGGCGTTAATGCCAGTATTTTTTGGGATAGCCCCGAGGTTATAAGCGTTTTAAATGACTTATACTAACTCTATCCCATTAAACTTTTATAATCCCGATAAATACATCGATTCATCACGGTAAAAATTCCTGCTTCCGTAGCGCGTTGCGCCGCAACATGATTAATCACACCGTCTTGTAACCATAATGCCGGCACTTTTAGATCAATACATTGATCAACAATGTCATCGACATATTGCGATGCTCGAAATACATCAAGCAAGTCTATTTTAATATTAGCCGTTTTAATTAATGACCCTAAATCCGGATATGCTGCTTCGCCTAAAATTTCACTAACAGCAGGGCGAATGGGAATAATTGTATAAGAAAAATCTTGTAAGGACTTTGCCACTTGATAACTCGGACGATTTTCTTTAGGTGATAAGCCTAATACCCCAATAATTTTAATTTTTTGCAAAAATTGCTTAATACTCGCCGTATCTGGATTTGTGTAAATCATACTCAACCTGCCCGTGTAAGCTAAATTATAAATAATCTAAATAATTTAAAAGTGTTTAAATCGTTGAATTAATTGAAATAAATATAATAATTCAGCATGCTATTGTCTTAGTAATTAAATTTGATGTAACATAAATCAATTATCTAAGGATGTATTAATTTATGCTCAATTTTATCTTCCCCCATGTTGCGCAGTGGTCTATCCTAATTAAGATTGATATTTCATAATATCGATTCTCATCGAACAATGGAGGGTGTATGCGTATTTTACCATTACTAACAACTATGATGATTTTTTCTTTTAGCCTGTCAAGCTACGCTACTGAAGAAGAAGATCTTGCTGAAATGCAAAAACAAATGAATGCTGAAGTAATGAGCAAACCTTTTTTAGCCGAACAAACTGAAAAAGTAAACGCTTATATCAAAGAAGCAATGAAAAAAAATATCAAACCAAAAGTATACAAAGGTAATCATTGGCGCCGAGGTTATACCTGCCGTGACATGCTACGCTGGTCGTGGACTGAATATCGGAATTGCCGATACTATTATACTTACCATGGTAGCTATTACCCGTATTACTAAAAGAATCAATAAAAATACCAAAAAATTAAAGAGGAATAATAATGTTTACATATAAAAACATCATACGTTTAATTTCAGTTAGCGTTATTGTCAGCGTGTTATCCGGCTGTTCAGCATTACATACATCAATAGCAAAACGAAAATTAGATGTCCAAGCCAAAACCAGTACTGCAATTTTTGTTGATGCAGTTGAACGCGAACATCGTACCATCTATGTTGAAATTCGTAGTGGTGTTATGGAGTTTGATCGACGCAAGTTTAAGAAGTTCGTAAAATCTCAAATAGTTGAAAATGATGGCGGCTATAGAGTTGTTGATAGCCCAAAACGCGCCCAATTTCAGTTAAATATTTATGTGTTAAATCTCGAAAAAGCCAGTCCAACCGCAGCTGAAGCAGCTCTAAGGCAAGGTTATGTTGGTGGTGGCGTTATAGCCGGTGCAGCCGCAGGTGGTCTTGCAACAGGTTCTGCTAAAGGTGCAGTCGCAGGCGGTATAATTGGTGGCGTTGGCACTACAATCGCTAATGCCTTCGTACAAGATGTAACTTATATGTTAGTTGCAGATGTCCAAATTAAAGAAAAAGCACGAAAAGGCGTTATTGTTCGTAAAGATTCCCAAGTAAGTGCAAAAGTTTCTGATGCCGGTACCAGTACACAACGCTATTCAGAAGCAACAAACCGTAAAGAGTATCGGACTCGAATTGTAACAACAGCAAACAAAGCAAATTTAAAGCTTGAAGAAGCACAAGAACTTATGTTTAAAAAGACAGCTTATGCTATGGCTGGTTTTTTCTAAAGTATCAGTGCTAAATTAATCTCTAAAAATTAATTTTTTAAAAAGGGTGCATTAGCACCCTTTTTTTGTTCTGGTGATATAAAATATGACTTGTTTACAATATTACAAATGAGAATATGAAAACCGGAATAGTAATTAAAACCAATATAAAAGCTATAACATTAACCACTGTTATATTTTGCCTTATATTACTCAAACCTATTACTAGTTTAGCATCTGAATTTACCCTAGATGCGCTAGCGACCATAATGGCAGCGAACAACCTTACCGAAATTATTCATTTTACTGAGAATAAAAACCTGCGTTTTTTAAATAAACCACTCATCTTATCAGGGCGTTTTTATTTTCGTTCTTCGGATTTTTTACAAAAAAATATCGATCAGCCTTTTGTAAAAGTCTATACATTAAAAAACAATACCCTCACACATACGGATAAGAAATTAGAAAGCGAAATATTAACACTTAAAGATCACCCGCTTATCTATGCCTCAATGCAGGCATTTTATACGACTATGTCGGGTAAATTTCAACGATTTCAATCAAACACTAAAATAGAGCTAAGCGGCACTAGCGAGCAATGGGAGTTAGTACTAACACCCCAATCCGAATATACATTAAGATATATTAAAAATGTCATACTCTCGGGTAACCACACCTTCATCGAACGTGTTGTAACCAATGAAATAAATGGTGATAGTTCGATCATTTGGATGACAAAATAAGCGTATTTATCGTTTCAAAATACCAACTCAAGTGTCGTTTGATTGATCCAATAGTGTTACAATTTTTTCTTTACTCGATTTTAAATTAACTAGAGCCAAAGGGGCATAAAGTTATCCATGAATATTGTTAGTATCATTGCTACTGAATTAAACGTAAACCTTAATCAAGTTGAGGCCGCAGTTCAATTACTTAATGAGGGATCAACCGTTCCTTTTATATCTCGCTATCGAAAAGAAGCCACTGGTGGACTAGATGATACTCAACTTAGAAAACTAGAAGAACGTCTACACTATTTAACCGAGCTGCAAGAACGACGTGAAGCCATTTTAAAAATCATTGACGAACAAGGCAAATTAACAGACGAACTCAAAAAAGAAATTCTAAAAGCCGAAACTAAAATTCGCTTAGAAGATCTTTATGCGCCTTACAAACAAAAACGTCGCACCAAAGCACAAATTGCACGCGAAGCAGGTATTGAACCTTTGCTCGATAGCTTATTACAAGATCGAAAACAAGATCCTACTGAAACAGCAAATGACTATATTAATACTGATGCCGGCTTCACCGATAATAATGCAGTATTAGACGGTGCCCGACAAATATTTATGGAACGCGTCAGTGAACAAGCCGATTTAATTGGCGTACTACGTGATTTATTATGGGATAAAGTTAAATTTGTCGCCGCTGTAGTCACTGGCAAAGAACAACAAGGCGAAAAATTTACAGATTATTTTGATTACCAAGAATTATTAAAAAAAATCCCTTCGCACCGAGCGCTCGCTATTTTTAGAGGCCGAACAGAAGGTATATTACGGCTCAGTTTTTTTCTAGAAGGACAAGACGATTTGGAATCTTTTTCAGACATGGGAATTTGTGATCATTTAATTGCATCCCATATGGAAATTAAAAACAACGGTGATGCAGCCGATAGTTGGTTATTAGAATGTGTCCGTTGGTCTTGGAAAGTTAAAATACTCACCCAAATAGAAACTGAATTAACCATGCGCCTACGTGACTCGGCAGAAGATGAAGCCATTAATGTTTTTGGTAAAAACTTAAATGACCTATTATTAGCTGCTCCTGCTGGACAACGTTGCACCATTGGCTTAGATCCAGGCTTGCGCACAGGTGTTAAGGTTGTTGTAGTAAATGATACCGGTAAGTTATTAGACCAATGTGTTATATATCCACACCAACCTAAAAAGCGTTGGGGTGAATCTTTAGCAACATTAGCTGCTCTAGCTAAAAAATATAAGGCAGATCTAATGAGCATCGGTAATGGCACCGCATCTCGCGAAACCGATAAACTAGCAAAAGAACTAATAGCAAAACATCCAGAGCTAAAACTATCCAGTATTGTTGTAAGTGAAGCCGGTGCGTCTATTTATTCAGCATCGGAATTAGCTGCTAAAGAATTTCCGGATCTTGATGTATCTTATCGAGGCTCAGTTTCAATTGCGCGTCGCTTGCAAGATCCATTAGCTGAGTTAGTTAAAATTGAAGCCAAGGCCATTGGTGTTGGTCAATATCAACATGATGTTAATCAAACTAAATTATCACGTAAACTAGATGCTATTGTGGAAGATTGTGTTAATGCTGTTGGAGTTGAAATTAATACGGCTTCAGTACCTTTATTAACAAAAGTATCCGGTTTGTCGGAGTCCATTGCAACAAATATTGTTAATTATCGAGAACAACATGGTGCATTTACTGATAGAAAACAATTACTATCCGTTCCCCGTCTAGGGCCTAAGGCTTTTGAACAAGCGGCGGGTTTTATGCGAATTCAAAACGGCATGAATCCACTAGATGCATCAGCGGTGCATCCTGAATCGTATCCTGTTGTCGAAAAAATTATTAACGCTACCGATACTAAAATCACCGATATCATTGGTAACAGTAAATTATTAAACAGCTTAGCGGCTAATGATTATACTGACGATAAATTTGGCGAACCCACTGTACGCGATATTATTGCCGAACTGGTAAAACCGGGCCGCGATCCACGTCCAGAATTTAAAACAGCAAGTTTTAAAGAAGGCGTAGAAGAAGTTAAAGACTTAAAGCCCGCAATGATATTAGAAGGTGTAGTGACTAATGTTACTAATTTTGGTGCCTTTATTGATATTGGTGTACACCAAGATGGCTTAGTGCATATATCAAATATATCAAACAAGTTTGTTAAAGACCCGCGAGAAGTGATAAAAACAGGTGACATCGTAAAAGTAAAAGTTTTAGAAGTCGACAGCAAAAGAAAACGTATTGGACTAACCATGAATCTTACCGACGAAGTGCGAGCTGAAAAAACGGTGGTGAAAAAAACCAGTAATACCAAGAGCAGTAACAACAAATCTCGTCAACAAAGCAAACCAACCAACAACGCCATGGCAGCCGCTTTTGCAAAATTAAAATAATCTTAGCAGTGGAAGAAATTTAAGTCCTTACCTGAGCACGACATAACTTATTTGCTCAGGTAAGTTAAGGCATCATCGATTCTAAAGCAAATAACGCTGTAATACTTTCGCGCTCGCGAATAACATGAATCGCATCACCGTCCACCATAATTTCAACCGTTCTTGGTCGGCTATTATAATTTGAACTCATGGTAAAACCGTAAGCACCGGACGAACAAACAGCGAGCATGTCACCTTCGGTAATGGCTAGGTCGCGTTGCTTTCCAAGAAAGTCGCCTGTTTCACACACCGGACCAACAACATCATATTGTTCAGGAACAATATCAGTATTTATTTTTACCGGAATAATATCTTGCCACGCAGAATATAATGACGGACGGATGAGATCATTCATTGCGGCATCAACAATCGCAAAGTTTTTATGCTCTGATTTTTTTAGATATTCTACCGTCGTTACTAAAATACCGGCATTACCCGCAATCGCGCGACCAGGTTCGATTAGGATTTTTAATTTTCGTGAAGCTAATCGCTCAGATAAGGCTCGAGCATATTCATCCGGCAAAGGCGGTTGCTCGTCTTTATAACGGATACCAAGACCACCTCCTAAATCCAAGTGATGAATGTCGATGCCATCTTTTGCTAAAGTATCAACTAAAACTAACACTCTATCCAAAGCATCTAAAAATGGCTCCGTATCAGTTAGTTGTGAACCAATATGACAATCAATGCCAACGATATTAATGTGTTTTAATTCGACGGCGGCTTTATAAACGGCACGAGCTGCATTTATTTCAATTCCAAACTTATTATCTTTTAAGCCGGTTGATATATAAGGATGTGTACCAGCATCAACATCGGGATTAACTCGTATTGAAATATTGGCTACTTTTCCCAATTGTGATGCAACTAAGTTTAATCGGTAAAGCTCAGATTCGGATTCAATATTAAAACAATAGATACCAACAGCTAATGCGCGATGCATTTCTTTTGCTGTTTTACCAACACCTGAGAAAACAATTTTTTCTGGATCACCACCGGCTGCTAGCACGCGTTCTAATTCACCGACCGAGACAATGTCGAACCCAGAACCAAGTTTTGCTAATATATTTAATATTGCAATATTGGAATTGGCTTTCACGGCATAGCAAACTAAATGCTCATGATTTGATAACGCATCATTAAACGCATTCCAATGGCGTTCAAATGTTGCTCTTGAATAAATGTAACAAGGTGAGCCGTAGGTTTGTATAATTTTATCGACTGTAACATCTTCAGCATACAGTTCATTATCACGGTAATTAAAATAATCCATTGAAGACTTCTTTTTTTGTTTGATTGAAATACCAAGTAAGTTGCTGTGCGCTAATACTCGTCGTCGCCAGTTGAACTCGGTGTATCTTGTTCAGGCTTTTTTGCTTTTTCTACTTCAGCTTGAACTTCCTGCGCTGGTGCCACCGGTAGATACAAACCGCCCTTTTTGCCACAGGCACTTAATATGCTAATACTCAATATCAAAAGTAATAGTGTTAAAAATGTATTGCGCGATAATCGAGATAAATTGTGCATTTGCTTAGACCAATATTCGAGTTTAGTAACATCTGCTGAACAGAAACAAAGCAAATTATACGGCAGTTCTCAAACGCAGCACAACCAAGTCTTGTGACTATTGCTCGGTTTGCGAAATGTGAGTAAGCTGATTACGATAGTTACTACACAGCCAACTAAACTCCTATAATACTACTTGAATGATATTAGAATTAATAACCATAATAATAGCCATACTCGGTATAGTGTTGTTTTTATTAGCAATAAAACGACTTTGGCGACGAAAATTAATTACTGCCAGCTTGCAGGGCTTGTCTGGGCTACTACTATTGAGTTTAGCAGCGCTAACGACTTCCATTGCTTTAAATTTATACACCTACCAACAATTGACGTTTGAGCAAAAAATTGCAACATTTCAGCTCAGCAAAATACAGCCTAAGCACTATCGTGCTTTTATCAGCTATCCGGATAACAGCACCCAAACATACGATTTACGGGGTGATCAATGGCAATTGGATGCTAGAATCTTAAAATGGTCTGGAATTGCGACTTTGACTGGCATGAAAACCCACTATCGCCTAGAACGATTGTCAGGGCGCTATCAAGACATAAAACAGGAGCGCCAACTGCCACGAACAGTTTACTCTATAACAAACCCATCTTTTTTAAGTGCCTGGTCACCTGATGTTTGGCGTTTTGTGAAACAACATCAAGAATGGTTTCCGTGGGTCGATGCAATCTACGGCAGTGCGACCTATTTACCCATGACTCATGGCGCACGCTATACTATCAACGTTAGTACCTCGGGTTTAGTCGCACGGGCGATAAACAAAGAAGCGATAAATGCTGTTCAAAATTGGAAGTAAATTATATTAGAAATACATGAGTATTAAATCAAATATATTTATATGGTTTTTCGTTGCAACTGTTTTGCCATTAACCGCATTGGCCTTGAGTGCTATTTATTACAGTGAATATAATTATGAAAAAACCGTTAGCCACGATATTAACAATAGTATTAACCGCCTAGCCACTGATTTATTGCATTACCACGAGCATAATCGCGAGTTAGTTTTAGGCTTGGCAAATTCTCCTGCTGTAAAAGAAATATTACCGGTATTATATTCGGCCAAACGTAATAAAGTTCATCCCGATATTAATGTACGTCGTTCACGCCTGAATCGATTTTTTGAAGGCTTTCAAACAATTTTACAGGGAGTTTTTTATTTACGAATTTTAGATAGCAAGGGAAATTCATTAATAAAAGTTAGCAACGTAAAACGTAGTGCGGCTATTTATGACAATTTATTGGGAATCCCTTTTGTTGAAAGTGGTATTCAATCAAAGTCGTTTAGAAAATTATTAAGCGCTATGCCAGAAAATGAAGTAAGTATGTTGAGCTTACCCCATAATAAAACATCGTTAACAGAATTAACGGTGCGACCTTTGTTAGATTATATAGTACCGTTATATCACCGCAAACGACAGGTTGGCGCATTGACCGTAACCTTGTTTGGAACTCAGCTTGATAGTTTATTGGACCATGCACCGCGTCTTTATAAAGGAAAACTGGTGTTATTTGAAAACAATCCGGATAGCGACACTAGAAATGGCATGTTACTCTATGACGATTTAACTAATATTCGTTTTTCGCAACAATATCGTGAAGAAAAATTACTAAAAGATATTTATAATACTCAAATACATTCAAACCTCGTATCGAAACCCGATGGAAAAATAGTTTTAAACGATAAATCAATACTTTATTTTACCGAATTATTTCCCTACCCAAACCAACTAACAAGCTGGGTATTAGCAACCAAGGTGGAACACAATACTATTACCGAACCTTTTAAAAATATAAAATACGGTATCTGGATATTTGTCGGAGTAGCATTATTCATAAGTATTTTATTAGCAAATATTGCCGCACACAAAGTTTCTAACCCAGTGAAGACTTTGGCAAAAAACTTAACCGCCTTTGCGGATGGTAATTCCGACTACCGCGCACCAACCAATTATGACTTTGATGAAATTAATTCTTTATCAATAGCCTATAATTATTTAGCCGACAATCTCGATTCGGCACAGCAAGATCGTGATACGGCACAAAGCATGGTTTTACGTAGTGCCAAGCTCGCCAGTATCGGACAAATGGCTGCGGGTATAGGACATGAGATAAACAACCCTTTAAACAATATACTATCCTATTCAAAATTATTGTTACGCGACAATGGTGATAATGACAACTTAAAAAAAGACATTAATTCCTTACGAGACGAGGCATTACGAGCCTCAAATATTATTAAAGGTATTTTAAATTTTGCGCGACAAGTACCACCGCGTTACGAAAGTTTTCAAGTGACACCCTTTATACAAGAATCACTGCAACTGGTACAACAAACATCAAAAAATAAAAACATATCCATTAGAATACTTGATAATAATAATATTATTGCACAAGGTGATCGCAGCCAGTTACAACAAGTACTAATCAATTTATTAATTAATGCTATTCAAGCGAGCACGCAAAATGGTCAAATTGTTGTTGGCGTTAAGGACAGTGATAATTGTTTAATTATTTCAATTCGAGACGAAGGTTCTGGCATTAAACCAGAAACGCTGGATAAAATATTTGACCCATTCTTTAGTACAAAATCTGAAGGACAAGGCAGTGGTCTGGGCTTATCGATTAGCCTAGGCATAATGGAATCTCACCAAGGAAAGTTATTCATTAGCAATAATCAAGACCAAGGAGTAACTGCAACGATGAAGATTCCTTTAAATATTTTATCGAAAAAAAGTTAAACTGACTTATGAATAAAAATGCAAAAATAATTTTTGTTGATGACGATATCAAAGCCGGTGAGTTGATGATGCGTTTTAGTGAGGGCGCAAATTATGATGTGAAAATATTCCAAGACCCTGGAAAAGCACTTAACTATTTTAAGGAACAACACGTTAACTTAATTATTAGTGATTTACGTATGCCAAGCATGACGGGCATGGAGCTACTCGCTAAAATACGAAAACTCGATTCAGACCTGCCATTTATTATCATCACTGGTTATGCCAACATTGACGATGCTATTGAAGCAGTACGCCTAGGGGCGACTGATTTTATTAAAAAACCTTTTGACATGGATGAAATGCAAATTTTAATAAACCGAACCTTAGAGCGACAAGCCTTGGTTAATGAAAACCAAATGCTAAAACAACAATTAAGCTCAAAATCGAACAATAATTTAATTGGCGATGCCACTGCTATGCAGAAAGTCTATCAACTAATCGATAAAATTGCGGACATACGCTGCAATGTTATTATTGAAGGCGAATCAGGCACAGGCAAAGAATTAATGGCACAATCGATACACCAGCAAAGTCATTTTGCTGATACTCCGTTTGTGATTATTGATTGCGGTTCACTTAGTGATAGCTTATTAGAGAGTGAATTGTTTGGTCATGAAAAAGGTGCCTTTACCGGCGCTATTGCCACCAAACACGGCTTGCTTGAAAGCGCGTCTGGAGGCACGGTTTTTTTAGATGAAATTGGCAATATTTCTGATGCGATGCAAACCAAACTATTACGAGTAATCCAAGAACAACAAATTACCCGCGTTGGTGGTGTGCATAGTATAGCAATCGATGTGCGTTTTATTGTAGCCACTAATCGTAATTTAATCGAAATGATCGCCAGCAATACTTTTAGAGATGATCTGTATCATCGGCTCAATGTCATCAATATAACCATGCCATCATTGCGCGAGCGACGCGAAGATATTCCGCTGCTAATTAATCACTTCATCCAATATTTCGCCAAACATTATAATCGTAGTGTATCGCATTTTGATCCAGAATCACTAAAACAGTTACGGGCATTTGATTGGCCCGGCAATGTTCGTGAATTACGAAATTTAGTTGAACGTCACATTGCATTAGCGGATAAACCGATATTACACCTGCAAGCACTCAACCCCAGAAAAGACTCGAACCAAATCGATGCGGACAACCCATCACTACAAGAGTTGGAACAGCGCTATATCCTCAAAACATTACAGCGTTTCGATGGTAACCGCGAGTTAACAGCTACGACCCTCGGCATTAACAAATCCACTTTATGGCGTAAGCTTCAAGCTCAGCGTCATTCTGACTTGGACGATTAAACTGTGTCAAAACCTTAGAATCGTCCATATTGCAATTTAAAATACTCTCTTTCGTGCAAATTGCACGATAAAAATAACAGTATTGTCAAACATCAACATATAAGCTATTGATTTATAGCAAAAAATCGAAAAAATGTAAAGTTGGCCTAATTACTGCACTATATATAATGAATAAAATTATAATGCGAATTTGAGGAGCATAATTTATGGAACGTAGAACCTTTTTAAAGGGAACACTTGCCACCAGTACAGTAGCGATTGCTGCTAGTGCCGGCATGTTAAGCCCACGCAACGCTTTAGCCGCATGGCCAAAATCTGCATTCGAAGCTAAAAGTGTCAATGATGCTTTAAATTCATTATTAGGAAGTTCAGAAACTTCTGCTTCGGGTGATATTAAGATTAAAGCACCGGACATCGCTGAAAATGGCGCGGTAGTACCTGTAACCATCACATCAAGTATCTCTGGAATAGAATCAATTAGTATTGTGACTAAAAATAATGGCACACCACTAGCTGCAAACTTTAATATGGCAAATAATGCTAAGGGATTTATTTCAACGCGTATTAAGATGGGTAAAACATCTGACGTTGTTGCTGTAATCAAAGCGGGTGGCAAAAGCTACACAGCTCAGAAAAACATCAAAGTAACCATCGGCGGTTGCGGCGGTTAATCCCTAATTAAGTGAGGAAAAACATCATGGCTAAAACAATCCGAATCCGCGCCAGCGCGAAAGGTGATACCACCACAGTAAAGACATTAATTACGCATCCAATGGAAACAGGTCTTCGTAAAAACAAGAAAACGGGTAAAGTATTTCCTGCCGAGTACATTCAAGAAGTTAAGTGTGAACACAATAGCTTAACCGTTATGACGGCTCAATGGGGACCTGCTATTTCTAAAAATCCTTACCTTTCTTTCCAATTTACAGGTGCGAAAAAAGGCGATTCAATTAAAATTAGTTGGGTTGATAACAAAGGTAAAAGTGATTCAATCGCCGCTAAAGTAAAATAATCGACCATTTTCTACTAGGTTATTTTGGAAAAAAGGTGAAACTATTTATGGTTTCACCTTTTTTTATGCCTCAAGTTCATACAACAGTCGTACTCAATAACAATTACCTGTTAAAATATAACTTTACGGTTATGAATTACCCGATAATATTATTTTTGTAAATCAATTAGAGATGAATAGAAAAAACACCATGACTGAATCAGAATTTAATGACCAAGTTGACAACACCTTAATACAAATAGAAGATTCACTTGATAATTGTGATGCCGATCTGGATTATGAAACAGCAGCCGGAATCTTAACCATAACCATAGAAAGTAATGATTCTAAAATCATAATTAATAGACAATTACCACTGTCTCAATTGTGGGTTGCAGCAAAGTCTGGCGGTTATCATTTTGAATTTGATGAACCAAGCCAAACTTGGTTAAACGATAATGATAAACAAGAATTATTTGTGGCTCTCAGCAAGTACTGTACTGAACAGAGTGATGAAAATATTACTCTTACAAATGAATAAATGCGTATCCCGAGTTCAAGTTAAATCTTAATAGGAATAATTTTCAATGACATTATTACCCCACCTTACAATAGGATCAGACAACGCAGAGTACAGTGTCATCTGGTTACACGGTTTAGGTGCAGACGGTTATGATTTTGAGCCTATTATTCCCCAACTCAATTTATCATCAAACTACAATATTCGCTTTATATTACCCCACGCCCCCAGCCAAGCGGTGACTATTAATGGCGGTGTCGAAATGCCAGCATGGTATGATATTTTAGATACAGCAAGAATCGATGCACAACAAGATAGCAAAGGCATCCACCAAGCTGCCGATTTTATAAAAGCATTTATTAAAAATGAAATGTCGCAAGGTGTAGCGGCTGAAAAAATTTTCTTAGCCGGATTTTCACAAGGTGGCGTTATAGCATTACAAACCGGTTTACGTTACCCCAAAAAATTAGCTGGGATTTTAGCATTATCTACTTACTTGCCCTTGCCCGATACTTTAGAAAGTGAATTACACAACGCCAATAAAGATATCCCCATTATGATGACGCATGGAGAATTTGATCCCGTCATCCCGATAGAAATTGGAAAATATTCGTGTGAACTAATCGAAAAGCAAGGTGTAAAAGTTCAATGGCGGCAATATCCGATGGAACATGCTGTCATACCAGAAGAAATTACTGATATTTCTAATTGGTTTAAAAAAACCATTACCAAGATTGAATCTTAATTAAACTGTGCCCAAGCTAGTGTAGACTTAAAACTATTTTAAAATAGCCCGTCTCATAAACCATGCTCTCAATGTTTAAACTTTAGATTCCAGCTCAAAATATTTTCGCCATTCCCGTAATAACAATAACCAACGTTTATTTAACCCAAACTAACAAACGATTATTTGCTGGCATTTCATAATCTTGTTTTAGAATCATATTATTCTCATAAGCCAGAAAATTCAATTTTTCAAATTCACGAATACCACTGTTAGGATCTCGATCTTTTAACCATGCATCAAAATGTCGATTGCTATCGCTAGTGTAATCACCATTATAATTAAAGGGACCATATAAGCAAAAAATACCACCTTTACGTAAAGTTTTTGCGACACCACACATCATATTGACCACGCTAGGCCAAGCCATGATATGCGCGGTATTAGCACTATAAATTGCACACACGGCTTCATCGAGCCATAGCTCTTGATTAACATCAATGGATAACGGGCCTTCAATATTGTCACCGCTATACTCATTTAACCACTCTTTTATTGCAGCGTGGTTTTCATTCAAATCTGATGTAATCCAGTGAACATGATCTAATTCATTTGCCATAAAAACCGCATGTTGCCCAGTGCCGCTGCCAATTTCCAAAACTGTTTCTATATTAGCAAGCTCTTGCTCTAATACAGCGAGTATTGGCACTTTATTTTGTTCACAAGATTCTGAATAAGGTTTCATAATGTTTAAGGTAAAATTAAAATAAATATATAATATAGAAACTGCAATTAGGAATCTATCATACTTTTGAGTACAAAATTTAAGTTTTCTTCAATTTGTTTTTTATAATTAAGATAATGTACTGTTTGAACGTTTCTTAACGAATTACCCAGTAGTGATTTTGAAATATCAACATCCGTAATATACACCGAGTATAATTTTTTACTCTTGCGATAACGTAAAATATATTCAATAACGCACAAATACAATCTACGCCCATACTCTATTGTAGTAAACTCCTTGTCTCCAACATAAATACTAAAAACCGGTTTGCTATTAAATAAATCACCTATTACTTGTAAACTGACAAAATCTTTTTCAGTGGCTAAGTGATTAATAACTTCTTTATTAACAGACCATATACCATTTCGAGATTTATGTAACTGATACAGTTCATGTTCTTTAACATTGTATTCAATACCAATTTCGTTTGCCAAAAAAATCATGCGTTTATTGATTGAATCAAAAAAGCGTTGATACTGATTAACGATGCTATCAGCATGATAAAACTGAGCTTTATTAACAAATAACGCACCTTTTTCATCTAATATATATAAAGTTACCTCTTTACCATTAACATGGTAAAACAACTGAATCTTGTGGATATTATTATGTTTATACAATAACGGTAAAACATTGTCATCTAAAGTCATTCTATCGAACACAACAGGACTATAACAACCAAGAGGTGTATTTAATGATTGCAGTAATTCATCCATCGAATCTAGCCGCTCACTCTCAAAGCTATCGTTACTTAATTTGATAACAAAATAACTTTTTTCAACACCTAAAACAAATCGAGTATTTTTATGTCGAATATCATCATAAAAACACGAAATAATATTATCAAACACAGCTTCAACTCGGCTTGCAATAGCATTACCTCTTAGAGAAGAAAAACTAACGGCATTAATTGATGGTGGTCGTCGACCATGCGACGGTGGAGACCATAAAATGTAATCCCGCAAACAATCTAACAAACCTTGGACACCATAATAGCGATAAGTTAACACCTCATGCCAGCTCGTTACGATAACTTGATCAATACTAAGTGCTAAATTTTCAGATAGACCGCCATATTGCAAGGAGTCAGTACGGCTACTTGCCAGATGTTCACCACGTTTAGTCCGACTCGAAAATGGATCTAGGCCAGCATTAATAAAAGAGCCAATCGCTCTAATACTCGAAGCTTGTTTAAAATCTTCAAAAGATGGACCTTGATTAATTGTAGCTTCAAACATATGTTTCATATGATCAAAAATAGAACGTATCTCACGATTACTTAAATCACTACCATCACTGTATAACGCCACTATTGTTTGTGGACGAAATATTTTATTAAAATAACACCAAGCGCATAACTCAATTAAACTATGGCCAAATTTTAATGGCTCGTGATTAGCCAAATCGTTTTCAAGCAAAGCACCATGATAAGCAGTCCATTTTTCTGAATTTTCATCTGTTAGTCGTCTTGAAATGGTTAAATGATCTTCAAATAATTGTTCAGTGATACCTTTATAAACTATTTCTGTTTTACCGGCCTTTCTATCAAAAGCAGCATAAATTTTTCTAGCCAAAATATTCAAATCTGAAGGCTTAATTCTTGCCATCGTTTCAGAATGTTCTTTAGCAAATTTTGATAAAGCTCGATAACTGGTAGTAAAGTTATTAATTATCTCGTGACGTTCGTTGGTAACTGCGCGTAGTTTCCAATTTTCTTGATGATCTAATTTTTCAACATAAGAGCTTGTCCATTGCCATTTATTAACAAGGTATAGCATTTTATCCAGTTTAAAGTCATGAATATTTTTTTTATTCGATGAGGCTAATTTGATATTCACTTTAAAATAAAAACTACGTCTAATTAGCTCTAAGCGTTCTAAGTCTTCTTCTTTAGATAAATATTTTTCGACCTTATCTAGCATCATTAAATATGGATCAGTATCATCGATAGTGGCATCACCTGCGTAAATTTTACGCTTAAACTGCATGCTTAATAAATCAATATTCGGATATTCATTAGCATACACTTCCATTAAAATAATTTTTAATATCGATTTATACGGTGAATCAATACCTTTATAAAGTAACCACAACGTTGCACCATAAAATTCTTCTGCTGGAATTTTTCCTATACCACCAAAATCAATATGATCCTTACTGTGTAGATAACGTTTTAATTTTATATCTGCTACTATTTCATCATATTGTTCTTCCTGATCGGGAGGCACTAACCACCAAATGGGGTAACGACCCGACAATAATACACTGGTACGATAAAATTCTTCGAGCAGTAAATAATGTAAAGCACTACCACTGTTCTCAATACTAAGATCATCATGATCGCCTATCCGAACACGATCGGGATCAACTAAAAAAATACTGGCATCAACACCTAAGGTTTTCGACCACTCTTCGATCGCACGAGTTTTTTCTTCTAATTCTTGAATCTGTTCCAAACTTAGATTACTGTCATAGCAAACCCAAATATCAAAATCACTTTTATCAGAGTAGGCAATAGACCCCGTGCTACCCATTAAATAAATTGCTTGAATGGCATAACTTCGATAAGCACGTTTTTTTGGAACAAAACTTTTATGATAACGCTTTGCTATTCTAGTCGTATTTTTACTAATACTGTATTCCGGAATTCCACAAGGCGTTTTACTACTAACATATCCCGCTAGTATCGGATGATTAACATGATATAAAAGTGGTAATAATTCTAAAAAATCTTTTTGTTGCGGTCTAATTATTTTTAAGGTTCGATCGTAACGGGCTTTATTTATACTAACAAAACGCTTCTTAATTTCCTTAAAATTACTGGAATAATTAACTTGTTGCATTGCAGCCCGTTGTTCCACAGTACTTCCTCATTACCCCAAAAAGTAAACAACTTAAAAATGTAAGCTCCGTTAGACCTAACAACAAGTCCAGTAGTTTACCATTTGATCCCATGTCCAGTCCTAAACTAGTAATCTATTCATGTAAACATTAATTATATAACTATCGGCCAAATACCATATTTCTTCACAACTAATTCATTGGTTTTACTACACTTTTTAAATATAAACCTACAGATAAGTAATTGAAATGTATCCCTTATTGAGAAATGCCTTATTTTTACTAAACTTTAACTATGCAAATTAATCTTGAGCTATACCTATAATAAGCATCCTTAACTGAGATAAAACATGTCAAAAAAATTAAACTCACTAGAACTACAAAACATTGTCGATAATAGCCCTCTCGGAATTCTGCTAATTAACAAACAAGGTATAATCGAATGGGTAAATAAAAATTTATGCATACTTTTGCATTACAGTAAAATAGATCTTATTGATAAAAATATTGAAACTATCGACCCTCGTCTTATCGGATTATTTAAGGACGGTACAACCATCCACCTTAAAGAGAACAGTCAACATGAGGATATTTGGTTAATCAATGTAGCCCATGCCGTAGCGGACAATAACGAACTATGCACGGTACATTATTTATCGGATGTCTCCTCGCTGCACTCACTGGCGCTGCGCCATGAGGATTTAAAAAATGACTTCAAAGATGTTAATGTTACCGACCCCATTACCGGTCTACCCAATCGACGCGCAATGTACCAAGCTTTAGAACCTCAAGTATCCCGTAGCCGTCGCTATGACAACCAGCTTTCCATTATTATTATGAAACTAAACGATTTGAATTCTGTCGAATCGAATTATGGAATACCTGCGACCAATAAAATGATGCTAGAAATTTCACAAATGCTAAATGATCAATTACGTTGGGCCGATACCATCGGAAAATTAGAAGACGATGAGTTCATTTTTGTATTACCTGAAACCGATTCTGTTGCCAGTAAAAATTTAATATCCAAGGTCAAAACCCAATTAGATTCTATCATCCTAAATAATAATGATTTTCCAAGTATAATAAAAACACAATTTGGCTGTGCATCGTGGGAGAAAGGTGATGACGTTGGGCTATTAATGCGTCGTGCGCGCGAACAACTGGCCTTATGATTCATCAATCAAAAATCATAGAATCCATTATAATTATTCAGCTTGCTCGGCTTGAGTTAAAGCATTGGGATTAGAATCTTGTAATAATTGAATACCAGCAATTTTTTGATCAACATAGTCTAATAACTTTGATCCTAATGAAGCATGCAATTGACCAAACCGTGCATCAGACATAAATCCCCTATAATCAAATCGTTCATTAAAATTATAACCATCAATTTCATATTTAAAACTGGTGTACAATGCTTGTTGTTCGTCACTAACGGGATCAACACCATTAAACGGCTTGTTAATATCTACATAACTATCAACATAGGATGTTGTTTTAGCTGCTGCCACGTGCGCCTCAATATTATCTTCATTACGCAAAACAGGAGCAACTGCTAACTCTTTGCTACTAGGTTTACTTTTTTCTATCATTGGATTAACTTTAGCAAGCTCAGATTTGTTAAATTTTTCATCAGCCATAACAGAATTTTTAAGCTTAACCGCCAGTACCGTATTTTCATTTTCAAGTAATTCTATATTTTTTTGTAATTGTGAAATTTTATTTTCTTCTGTACGCAGTTTTTCAGAGTTTGATAAATTACTTTTGACCAGCATCACCACGATAACAATAAATACCAAAGCTATTACAAAAATATAATTAAAATTAATTTTCATGTCACTTCCTTTTTATAAGGTTTAGTAAAAACAACACGCATTATTATTTTATGCGTGTTGTTAGTTATTAACTACTGAGGGCGCCAAATAGCACCAATTGAGTCAACAAATGATCCAGATGCTCCACGGAACCCAGCAAATTTAGCTCCATCAGGAATATAATATGAGAAAAAACGGCCTACAGCATTACCATACGTATAGGTATTACCAAGTGACGTTCTTACTCGCAACTGCTGAACATAGCTACCATTATAATAGCCTGTTACACTAGTGACATCTTCATTTGCAGCAAGCGTAATAGTATTAAAACCACCACCAAAACCACCACGATGAGGTGTAGTCCTAAGCACTCCACCGGTACTAATAAATTGCGTATGCACAGAATCAATCCACGCTCCTGCACGCACCCAAATAGTATTTATTTTTTCATTCGAGGCTCCAAAATCAGAAAATGATGTGCCACTAATACCGCCGCTAGGGCCTTGCACATCGTGTCCAGCAAAAACAGGGGAGCCAAGAATTAATGTTGCACATGTTGCCAGTAAAAATTGGCGAATTGACTTAGTATTAATTAAACTCATTGTTTATATCTCCACATAAAAATTAATATCTTAACCCTGTTTATCCCAACAGGATTTGATAGCACTACTAGCGTTTGTCATTTACCTGTCCTTGGTGAATTAATACCTTAGCTAGTAAAAGTGCTATCCTCAATCCCCTCTTTCGTGGGGTACAATGATAACTAACTTAAAAAACTTAAATAACATTATCACGAACTAGTTGTGCAACAGCTTGAATGACAGATTTATAATTTAACTTCTGTAGCGCTATTGTTATATGCTCTTTAACCGTGTCTTCACAAATACCAAGTTCACTTGCGATTTGTTTGTTCAAGTAACCGTTTGAACGATATCGTAATATCTCTACTTGACGTGGTGATAATTTTTTACATTTTACATTCATATTTTAAACATCATATTTAATTGTTAAATAAAAAATTTTGATCTTCATTAATTAATGATTAAAGAAGTATTGATTCAAATGTAAATATTGTCATGATGATTAATGAATGTTAATAATGTGAATTATTTACATTTTAAGATACAAATAATGCAACAAAAAGAATCGCTACAAATATCTATGATTAAACTTGGATGCCGGATCAAAACATTACCGGTATGGCGATATGACGTAGTGGTTAAGTTATATTTTTCCTAATGCCCGCTTCACCGCTGCCTTTACTTGTTCAGGCGCAGTGCCGCCGATATGGTTTCGTGCGGCGACCGAACCGTCTAAGGTCAACACATCAAATACATCATCTGATATTTTATCCGAAAATTGTTGTAGTTCTTTAAGCGATAATTCAGATAAATCTTTTTGTTGTTCTATTCCAAAAGCTACTGATTTTCCTACCACCGAATGAGCATCTCTAAAGGGCATGCCTTTGCGAACTAAATAATCAGCCAAATCCGTTGCAGTTGAATAACCTTGTGCTGCCGCTGCGCGCATTGAGTCACGGTTAACCGAAATATTGGGCATCATATCCGCGTAAACTTTAAGGCAAGATTTTATTGTGTCTATAGTATCAAACAACGGTTCCTTATCTTCTTGATTGTCTTTATTATAAGCCAATGGTTGGCCTTTCATTAATGTGAGTAATGAAACAAGGTGGCCTTGAACGCGACCGGTTTTGCCGCGCACCAATTCAGGCACATCGGGATTTTTCTTTTGCGGCATAATGCTCGAGCCAGTACAAAAGCTATCGCTCAATTCCACAAAATTAAATTGCGCCGAACTCCATAAAATTAATTCCTCAGAGTAGCGCGATAAGTGCATCATTAAAATTGATGCCGCAGAAACAAACTCAATGACAAAATCGCGATCAGAAACCGCATCTAAAGAGTTTTGTGTAATACCATCAAAACCGAGTAACTCGGCTGTATAAGCACGATCAATTGGGTAACTGGTGCCCGCCAAGGCAGCGGCACCCAACGGCATTATATTAACCCGTGTAAAACAATCTTGAAATCGAGCAACATCACGTACTAGCATTTCATTCCAAGCGAGTAAATGATGCCCAAAAGTAACCGGTTGTGCTGTTTGTAAATGCGTAAAACCCGGCAAAATTGTATCCGCTTCATTCTGTGCTAACGTCAGAATACCATTTTGTAAACGTTTAACTTCGGAAATAACCGCTTTAATCTCATCTCGTAGATACAAGCGAATATCCGTTGCTACTTGGTCATTTCTAGAACGCCCCGTATGTAATTTTTTACCCGTATCGCCAATTTTATCGGTAAGACGCGCTTCAATATTCATATGGACATCTTCAAGTTTTGTTGACCACTCAAAATTTCCAGCTTCAATATCACCTGCTATTGCATCAAGGCCTTCGATAATGACTTGGTTTTCTGATGTGGTTAACACACCAATTTTAGTTAGCATGCTGGCATGTGCTTTTGAGCCCATAATGTCATGTCGGTATAAGCGACAGTCAAAACTAACAGAAGCGGTAAACGCTTCAACAAAGGCATCAGTTGGTTGACTAAATCGACCATCCCACAGTTTATCGCTATTATTGTCTTGCTGGTTATTTTTACTCATCTACGCCACTTTACTTAATTATTTTAATTAAAATTAGTACTAATTCGCTCGATTTTACCATTTCTGAATAAAATCTCACATTTTACGACTACACAGCCATCTTGATTATATATTACTGATAATACAGATTATACTAATTATAATTAATGTTATATATGAAAAAAAGGACACCAAGGTATTGCAGTCCCAGTTGGATAAAAACGATATATTTCTTCCGAATTTTTGCGCCATTAGAACCATTTTTATAGTGGTGATGGTCAGCCAGTTATTTGCATTTATTCTGGTATTATTGCCCATTGAACCAGTATCGCAAAATATTTGGAATAATTTAAGTTTGGTTTCACTATTTGTGCAATGGACAGGCCTCAGTAGTTGCGCCATTATCTGTATTATGCGTCCTAAACTGATTCGCTTGAGTCATTTGAAAGCCAGCCTAATCGTGTATGTATTATTGTTAATTATGCTGGCATTTATTAGTGAGGGTGCTTACTGGTTGGTTTATCCTTTTACTTTATTGGACTTTCCAAATTGGCATATGACTTTCATTTTACGTAATCTAACCGTTGGCGCGATTATATTTGCTTTAGTGCTGCGTTATTTTTACGTGCAACACCAATGGGCATTAAAAATCAAAACAGAATCACATGCTCGACTAGAAGCATTGCAGTCACGAATTCGACCGCATTTTTTATTTAATAGTTTAAATACCATTGCCAGTTTAACCCGTATTGATCCTTTACGTGCAGAGACCGCAACTGAAGATTTAGCAGAATTATTTCGCGCAACCTTAAAAGATGCACACACCCGAATAGCCATATCAACTGAATTTGATTTATGCCACCGCTATTTAAGCATCGAAAAATTACGCATGGATGAACGTCTTGAAGTATTATGGACAGTGGATGACATTCCGGCTGACGCATTAATTCCACCGTTAACAATACAACCCATAATCGAAAATGCTATCTATCATGGTGTCGAAAATAATATCGAACGTAGTATTATTAAAATTTTCGGTTCAATCGCAAGTAAAAAAATAAAAATAACTATTTCTAATCCAATATCAATCAAAGCTAACACCAAGACTAAACATAAAGGCAATCACATGGCGATGGAAAATATTCAGCAACGCCTAGCCGTTTATTACGGCAGCAATCAATCCGTCACTATAGAAGAAGACAGCAATAACAAACAGTATCTTGTGCATATACAATTTCCCTATAAAAACACTGAAGAACCTAGCTAATGAAAATACTTATTGTTGATGACGAAAAGCTAGCCTGCCAGCGTTTAGAACTATTAATAAACGAATTAAAAATTGCCGAGGTTGTGGGCTTTGCGCATAATGGCAAGCAGGCATTAAAAGAAACTGTCAAACATCAACCCGATATAATATTGCTCGACATCCGTATGCCAGGTATGGATGGCATAGAAACTGCGCAGCATATCAATTCAATGGAAACACCACCAACCGTTATATTCACCACCGCCTACGATGATTATGCACTAAAGGCATTTGAAACACACGCCATAGATTATTTATTAAAACCAATTCGTAAAGAACGATTACAAGATGCCATTAACTCTGCAAAAAATATTTCACGCTTGCAACTAAATGAATTACGAAGACAATCTGAAAACGCTTCACGTGAGCATATTAGTGTTCGTATTCAAGGGGATATTCGATTAATTCCAATTAGAGATATTAACTACTTACTTGCCGATCAAAAATACATTACAGTGGGTTATATTTTAAAAAATGAGATTATCGAGGTTTTAATTGACGAGTCATTAGTTTCATTAGAAAAAGAATTCCCCAGTACTTTTTTTCGTATTCATCGTAATGCCCTCATTGCGAAAAAATGTTTTGAAGCATTAGAAAAAAATTCACAAGGACAAATGAAAGTGAAGTGTAAAAACAGTGAAAAGCGGTTTGATGTCAGCCGTCGACACTTATCTGAACTTCGTAAATTTTTAAAGTAATGTAGATTTTAATAAAACAAATCAGATTAGTTAACCGCTATTTTAGCGTCATTGGCCGCACGAATTTTTTTAAGTGCTAGTGCAATATTATCATCAATAAAACCACCATAATAATACACCGTAGTTATTCCAACAAGTTGCTCGGTTAATTCGGCACCACTGCTGTCAAGAAACAACACGGTTGGTGTGAAGCCAACATTATAGGGTAGCATAAAATTGTCCATACTAATTTTTTTACCATCAAATCCCACAACATCATCGCCGTCGTATTCTATTTGTCGAATTAACACGCGGTTATCATACTCTCGATTTAATAACATCGGACGCAGGAAGTCACTGCGCACAACTTCACAAAAACCGCAGCTCTGTTGAGTAAATAGTAATAATATAGGTACCTGTTTTTGCTTGGCAATTTTGGCATCGGCTTGTAGGTTGCTAGTCATTATAACGGTTTCTTTAAAGCCAACATCATCGTCACTCCCAGCTTGAGTTTCAGATTGGTTCTCATAATCAGAATATATCTCAGCTGCGGCTTGGGAATCCGGTATAAATGAAAAAGCAATAATACTAAAAAAAGCAACAAATCCAATAAATTCAAGAAGAGCGGTGTATATAATAGTATAATTTTTTTGCATTACTAACTCTGACAACAGATTTGAATATGGTTCGATATTATACGCACCAAGCTTGCGATATACTGCGCTATAGCACCCTATTAAAAAAACCCTTTAAATTATGTTAAATAATACATGGATATAAAGTACGCTAATTATGACTGATACACGCAATGAAACAATAACAATCGCGACACGCCAAAGCCCTTTAGCACTGTGGCAGGCGCACTATGTGAGTGATTTACTAACAGCTGCACACCCCGGATTAAAAGTCGAGTTACTCAAAATGACCACCAAAGGTGATAAAATTTTAGACACGCCATTAGCAAAAGTCGGTGGTAAGGGTTTGTTTGTAAAGGAATTAGAGTTAGGACTATTAGAAGGTAAAGCCGATATCGCGGTTCATTCCATGAAAGACGTGCCGATAGATTTTCCTGATGGTTTACATATCTCAACTATTTGCAGACGTGAAGATCCGCGAGATGCTTTTGTTTCCAATAAATATTCGCGATTTGAAGATTTACCGCAAGCTGCCAAGCTTGGCACATCGAGTTTACGCCGTCAGTGCCAAATTCGTGCAATGCGTCCTGATTTAGAGATATTAGATCTACGCGGTAATGTTAACACACGTCTGGGCAAGCTTGATAATGGTGACTATGATGCCATTATTCTTGCCGTTGCTGGTTTAGTGCGACTCGAAATGAGTGACCGAATTGCCGAGCCACTGGCTCCTGAAATAAGTCTACCCGCTGTTGGGCAAGGTGCCGTTGGCATCGAATGCCGAATTGATGATGTCCGAATCCACCAACTACTGGAACCACTCAATGATCACATAACAGCGCAACGTGTCACCGCAGAACGTGCCATGAACCTACGACTCGAAGGTGGTTGTCAGGTGCCCATCGCCGGCTTTGCTGAAATCGACAAAGATATTTTATTGATGCGTGGTCTAGTTGGCTCGGCTGACGGCACTCGAATCATTCGTGCTGAAATTGCCGGTAAACCTGAACATGCTGATGAATTAGGCACCGTATTAGCAGAAGATCTACTGGCTCAAGGAGCCAAAGAAATATTAAACGAACTTTATGAAGATTAAAATATTTAATGAAAAACAACAGCTTACAAGGTTGTAGTGTTGTCGTAACACGTCCCAGTGCGCAAGCACAGGGACTAGCTGAGCTAATTGAAAATGCCGGAGGCAATGTTATATTGTTTCCGGTATTAAAAATCACCCCAATAGACGACAATTCTGAGTTGGATACCCTAATACACGAAATAGAACAATATTCTATCTTGATATTCATTAGCCCCAATGCCGTTAATTTCGGCCTTTCTTATATATTAAAACAACGACAAATACCGGATAACTGCAAAATTGCCACCGTCGGTAAAGGCAGCGCCCGTTGTGCTAAAGAATTATTAAAACGTGATATCGACATTGTCCCTGAGGCTTTTGACGGTCAGTCAGGCGGTTATAATAGTGAGTCCTTACTATCGCTACCAGCATTGAAAAACGTGGCTAATCACAAAATTGCGATATTAAGGGGTAATGGCGGTCGAAAGATGCTTGGTGACACATTACGGGATCGCGCTGCGCAGGTGCGCTATATTAATACATACCAGCGCACTATTCCGGATGATGAGCAACTTGAAAACAGAATACAGAAATTGATTACACACGTAAAAAATATTGATTCAATGTGTGTCACCATTACCAGTGAAGCAAGCTTAACGAACTTTTTAACACTATTAGGTACACACGCAGCAACGTGGCTCAACAACAGCCAGTTAATTGTTATAAATGAACGCCTAGTGTCTATTGCACAGCAGTTGGGTTTTAAAAAACAAGCTATCGTTGCCCTTAACGCCAGCGACCAAGCCTTAGCCGACAGTGTTGCAAACTGGTACAGTAATAAAGCAAAATGAATCCAGCCTTAAATTAATAAACAGGAAATAATGTGTCCGATAATAATGAGCAGCCAAAACCAAGCCTCCCTCAAAATAACACAGCAGCTAGCGAGCAGACAGTTACCGCAAAATCATTAAACCTATTACAAATAGCGGGCTGGTTTCTAGGCGCACTATTACTCATCAGCGGTGCCGGCGCTTATTATTTATGGAGTTTTGTAAATGATACTAAAGCAAGCGTCGAACAAAAAATAACGAATAACAAAATAATGGCTGCTAATTTAACTCGCACACAATCAGCTGTTGAATCAAAGCTCAATAATAAAATAATAGCATTAAGCACCTTGCAGTCTGATTTATCCAAAAGTGTCGCAGCCTTATTAGCAAAAAGCGACCACATGCGTAAAGATTGGTTAGTAAGTGAAGCTGAATATTTAGTTAAGCTTGCTATGAACCGGTTAATATTAGAAGACGATATTAAAACCGCCATCACGGCGCTAAATAATGCAGACGCCCGACTACTTGAAGCAGGTGATCCAAGCTTATTATTGTTACGACAAGAAATTAGCAATAAATTAACCGAGCTAAAAGCACTGCCGGTTATTGATACCAGTGGCATGTCCATTCAAATAAGCAGCGTCATGCAACAAATTAAAAAACTACCCTTGGTCACACCCGATCCAGAAAGCTTTAAACAAATACAGCAAAGTGAAAATAATGAAAACCATGAAGCACCAATAGACTGGAAAGAAGTTACCAGCCGTGTTATTTCGGATGTCACCAACTTAATTCGCATTCGTAAACATGACCAAATAGTTCAACCCTTGCTGTCCCCCGAACAACGATTCTTTTTAGTGCAAAACTTAAAACTACAGCTCGAACAAGCACGTACCGCGTTATTGCACCAACAACAAAAAATCTACCGAGAACGATTAACACAGACAATTGTTTGGATAAATGAATATTTTGATATATCAAAATCAACTACCAAAGCAACACTCGTTATTTTAAATAAGTTAAATAACAAAACTTTAACGCAACAAATGCCTGATTTATCTAGCGCGCTTAAAATGTTTAATTCGTTTCAAGCGGGTATTCAATTACAAAAAAAACTAATTAAAAAAGCCAAACCAAAAGCAGCAAAACAAATTGTAATTAAAAAACCAAAACCAACTGTAAAAAAAGTTGAACCTATTATTCAAAAAACGCCAAAAACAAAAGAAATACAAAAATCTAAAATAACAGCTCCTATCAAAGAAAAAACAACGGATGAAAATTCATTAGATAACAACACCAAAAAAGTACCGCTAATTATACCCACTAAACCCGGTTTAGCATTATGATAAAACTATTAATCGTATTTTTAATCGTTTTATTATTATCGGTGTTCATCGGCTTGTTCGCCAACCACGACACCGGTTACGTTTTAATCGGGCGAGGTTATTATACTGTCGAACTCAGTTTAACTTTATACGTAGTACTGCAACTGGCCAGCTTTATGTCTTTATATGCCATCATTCGAGTTGGCTTAAAAACCTGGCATATGCCCACAATTATTCGCCGTTGGAAAAAACGCAATCAACGACAAAAAGCCCATAGCGCATCCAATATAGGGCTTATGCAATTAGCACAGGGTCAATGGAAAAAAGCCGAAAACACCTTAATTAAAAGTGCAAAAAATTCTGAAACACCACTACTTAATTATTTAAGTGCCGCACGTGCAGCACAAAAAAGAAACGCTCCTGAACGGCGTGATGAATATTTAGAATTAGCACAGAACCAAGTAACAAAAAACAAAACCAAAAATGAATTTGCCATACAAATCACACAAGCTGAATTACAAATAGCTCACGGTCAATTTGATAATGCCAAGGCACTTTTAAAAAACTTAAAACAACTAAAGCCCAACCACCCACAAGTTTTATTTTTATTATTTCAGTTATATAGCAAACAAAAAGATTTTGATCCCTTACTCGATATTTTACCGCACGTTAGAAAGCTAAAACTTGTCCCCAACGATGAACTAACAGCAGTAGAACTCGAACTTTACCGTTACGCCTTAAAAAAATTAAAAGACCAAACAGCTTCCGAGATTACAAAATTTTGGAAAATAATTCCAAAAAATTGTCAAAAAAATGATTCGCTATTTCAATTATATGCCCATTTATTAATAGACAAAAATAAACACGATGCGGCCAATAATTTATTAAAAACCAGATTAAAAATTAGCTGGAATGAAGACTTAATTTTATTATACGGTGATATTGCATCCAACGTACCCGTGGCACAACTTGAATTTGCAGAAACATTTTTAAATAAATATGAAAAAAATCATTGCTTATTATTAACCTTAGGTAAACTGGCCAAACGCTGTGAACTTTGGGGCAAAGCCCGCTCTTACCTAGAAGCCAGCATTGGTAGCAAGGCACGACGTGAAACCTATCGAGAATTAGGCGCACTACTTGAACAGCTCGGTGAATACAAAACTGCTGCAAAATGCTTTAGAGATGGTTTATTTTTAGATCAAAAAATTACAATAGCACCAACATTAAAGCTTGTGAATTTTAATTCAACAGAGTAACTTAATTTTCTATCTCCCCTCGTTACTACTTACCGGCATGGCGGATAAAATGCACACCAACAACCCCTAGTCTCTTTGAAACTCAAATGCATCCGAATAATAATTTTTTAAATCCAAACCATTTCCGGGGAAACTATCGCGACCGGCATAGACCATAACCGGCGGCCCCGAGCCATACAAATCATGCTCACTCAAATCAGGATAATCTTCTATTACCGCTAGATGCACATAACCGGTTCGGCCAGTCCAACTGTCTTCTGATTTAGGATTATTTAAAACAGCTGTGTATTCAATATGCTCATATTGTTCGACTAGTTTTAACCATTGCTCATGCAGGTATAAATCGCGTAATGACTCAGCACCCCAATAAATATGAATGTGGTTTTCTAAATTAGCAGCAAGACTGTATTCAACCATTGATTTTATCGGCGCGATCCCCGTGCCGCCAGCCATCATTATGCTCGGACGATTTGATGACTCACGAATATAAAAACTGCCCTTGGGTCCTTCTATTCTTAAAATATCTTTTTCTTCAATTTCACCAAATACCCGTCCGGTAAATTGTCCGTCTTGAATATGTCGAATGTGTAACTCAATGTATTCATCATTATGTGGTGTATTTGCAATTGAAAAACTTCGTCTGCGTCCATCTTTAAGCAAAAAATCTAAATACTGTCCGGCAAGAAATTGTAACCGTTCAGTCACCGGTAATTTTAAACGCATTTCAATAACGTCATGTGACAGATGTTCGATCAGCGCCACTCGACAAGGTAAAGTTTTTACGGGGATATCTTTTATTGCCGCTATTTCATGAGCTTCAATAGTTATATCGGTTACCGCTATTGCCTGACACAACACGGTGGCCGACTGACCCAAGGTATTATCGTCTAGCGCAGCCGGTTGACCATTTGGGTATTCCACTTTGCCGGAAATCAGTTTACTAACACACGAACCACAAGCGCCATTGCGGCAACCATACGATAAAGAATAGCCTTGTCGTAAAGCAGCATCAAGCACTGTTTCATTGGTCTCGATAGTAAATGAATGTTTACTCGGTAAAATAGTGACAGTTTTCAAATATCTGTTACCCTATAGGTTAATTAAAACAATTAAAATAAAGTTAATCTTCATTTTACAAAAAAACAATCGTGCATTATCCCTGAATTCATATTGGAGATAAACCCTTGAAAAATGTACTTATTACAGGATGTGGTGACATCGGCATCCGTGTTGCTAAATTATGGCTAAATGAAGCGGCTAAAGTCAGTGGCATGTGTCGTAGCAATACCAATATAACCAATCTGCAAGCCAATAATATCAATCCATTGATTGGAAATTTCGATGATAACGATGTTCCTATTATCGATAGTAATGTCGATTTAATCTATTACTTTATACCACCACCAATGACAGGGATAAGCGATCCAAGGATAGATGTATTTCTACAAACTTTAGCAGTACAAAAAATTAGTCCTGAACGGTTTATTTTAATTAGCACATCGGGTGTTTATGGTGATCACCAAGGTGCATCGGTTGATGAAAGTACCCCTACCAATCCTAAAGCCAGTCGCGCTAAACGACGACTTGATGCTGAAACACAATTGATTGCTTGGTCTAAGGCGCGAAAAGTACCAATTAATATTCTACGTGTTGCTGGAATTTACGGCCCCGGTCGTTTACCCGAGCAACGCATCCGTAATAAAGTACCGGTATTACACGAATATTTAGCACCACGCACCAATCGCATTCATGCTGACGATCTGGCCACAATTTGTTTTAAGGTTGCGCTTAATGGTAAAGAGAATAGAATTTATAATGTTTGCGATGGCCAAAGCGGTAATATGACCGAATACTTTTTTACAATTGCCGATGCGCTCGGCTTACCTCGGCCACCGGAAATTAATTGGCTTGAAGCTGAAGAAAGTATTAGTCCGGGAATGATGTCGTATTTAAAAGAATCTCGTAGTATGGATATTTCTCGTTTGCAAAATGAAATTGAATTTGAGTTTCAATATCCAACATTAAAATTAGGTTTGGAAGCTATTTTAAATAAAAACTAATAATAACCGGCATGACGGGGGAATTGATTAGTCCAACGACTCAAAACCACTCTTTCCACCAAATTTAGGTAGACCATCTTGAATATCTAGCCAAGCAACGCGGTTGTCGTAAAAAAAATGTTTTAAGGGTTGCTGGCCAACATCACCTCGAATCATGCCGCGTAAAACACCTACGGAGTCGGTATAGTCTTTATCTGCAGTGTATATCGTGCTGCTGCATTCACAGCAAAAATAACTGCTGTTTTTTTCAGTAATCTCAAGTTCAGTAATACTTTCTTGTCCTTTTATTATGTTAAAATTGCCTGATAACACCCGAACCCAAGTTGTGTAATCTGAACCATTAGATTGGCGGCACATATTACAGTGACAATAGATAACGCCAAACACCGGCAGCTCAATATCAAATTGAACTTCACCACAGAAACACTGACCCTTTACAACATCACCAATACTCATTTTTGTTCCTGATCATCTAGAATACCTAAATCATCCCACATGGAGTCAACACGTTTTTTGATTGCTTCATCCATCACAATCGGCACACCCCACTCACGGGTGGTTTCACCCGCAATTTTACTGGTGGCATCAAATCCAATTTTTGATCCTAAACCAGAAACCGGTGAAGCAAAATCCAAATAATCGATTGGGGTATTTTCAATTAAAGTACAGTCACGTACTGGATCCATTCGAGTGGTCATTGCCCAGATAACATCATTCCAATCACGCACGTTAACATCGTCGTCGGTGACAATGACAAATTTGGTGTACATAAACTGGCGTAAAAAAGACCAAACACCCATCATTACGCGTTTTGCATGGCCGGGGTATTGTTTTTTCATGCTCACCACCGCCATACGATAGGAACAGCCTTCGGGTGGTAAATAAAAATCGACTATTTCTGGAAATTGTTTTTGCAGTATTGGTACAAAAACTTCATTTAGCGCCACACCTAAAATTGCTGGTTCATCCGGTGGTCGGCCGGTATAGGTGCTATGATAAATGGCATCATCACGGTGTGTTATACGCTCAATCGTAAAAACCGGAAACGATTCCACTTCATTATAATATCCCGTGTGATCCCCAAATGGCCCTTCATCGGCCATTTCATCGGGATAAATAAAACCTTCTAAAATATATTCAGCCGAGGCGGGCACTTGTAACTCAGAACCTTTACAGTTAATCACTTCGGTTTTAGCACCGCGCAATAATCCTGCAAAACCATATTCTGATAACGCATCGGGCACGGGAGTGACCGCACCTAAGATGGTGGCCGGATCGGCTCCTAATGCTACGGCAACTGGGAAGGGTTGTCCGGGGTGTTTTTCTGTCCATTCTTTAAAGTCTAACGCGCCACCTCGGTGAGCTAACCAACGCATAATGACTTTATTTTTTGCGATGACTTGCTGGCGATAAATTCCGAGGTTTTGCCGATCTTTATTTGGTCCCTTGGTTACTACTAATGCCCAAGTAATTAAGGGGCCAGCATCATCCGGCCAACAGGTTTGAATGGGCAGCTTGTTTAAATCAACCGCGTCACCCTCAATAATATTTTTTTGACAGGCTGCAAACTTAACCACTTTTGGTGCCATATTCAAAATTTGCTTAAATATCGGCAGCTTTAACCACGCATCACGCATCCCTTTGGGTGGCTCAGGTTCTTTTAAAAACGCCAATAATTTGCCCACCTCACGTAAGCCCTCAACACTCTCCTTACCCATTCCCAAAGCAACACGTTGCTGGGTCCCAAATAAATTGGCTAGTACCGGTGTATTAAAACCTTTAGGATTTTCAAATAAAATAGCAGGGCCACCGGCACGTAATGTCCGATCGCAAATTTCTGTCATTTCAAGATTGGGATCAATTTCTTGAGTGATGCGTTTTAACTCACCTCGAGCTTCGAGCTGAGCGATAAAATCTCGTAAGTCGTTATATTTCATCTGCTCGATAATAGCAAAATTCGCCTGACATCACCAAACTATGCTATTCAATGGCCATTACTCTATTGCGTAGTTGGTTTAACTCCGACTCGATTCGATCGATATGTTCCAGAATTAAGGTTTTATCATCCGGCACGGCTGCGGCAACATTTGAACCGCACTTTGCACCCCAGATCAACCTAGCAAATTCCGGATGGTCAATAAACGGGTTTCGATTACCCTGCCACTTATAAATTACCTCATTTCTGAGCCGCTCTTCACTTGAGACCGGATCACGTTTGTGCCATGCGAGCAAAGTACACAATTTACCAAAACGTGCTTGCCCTACTTTTGTTAATGTATCCACTAACACTAAGTCAGGCGTTTTACTTTTATCATTGCCATCATAACGCACAGCCATATAAAACATCATGCGTGCGGTATCACCTTTAACTAAATCTGGGCTTTCCCAAGTATCCGCACCGGCCATTCGGCACTTTGGACACTCTTTGTTGACTTTACCGCCATTGGCAAAATCCCGATTACCCCGATCAGCATTAACACTCACATCCGTTGCACGAATATGATGAACATCGGTATGTGCAAATTGGTTTCGATTTTTGAAACCGTGTGACTTAGCCCAAATATGTTCCCGATTCCAATCATTAGAGCCCCCTGCGCCAGAAACTTGTCGTGATTTTTTAATTGACCGTCGAGTATAAAAACCAATTACGTTTTTATCATTTCGCGGATCAACATCCGATTCTTTTAAGATAGACCAAACGCAAGGACTGTATTTAAACACCTTATGACCTTTAATCAGCTTATTCAACGCCTTATGTAAATCTGCTGCGAGCAATTTTTCAATTCCTGTATAATATTTATTCACAGGAATGAATTTATCACTGCTTTTTACACAAGCCGCAAATGTTGTCTGTATAAAAAATGTACATAATAAAGCAAAAAGTAAAATACTATTTGGCATGAAATATGGATCCTTTTAATTGAGCAAAACTGGAGATCAAAATGGGACTACCAAGTTTGATTAATGTGTGTTTTTCGCTAAAAAATCTAAAAGATGTCATTAGCTATATTAGTTTACAAACAGTAGAACGCGCCATGAAAATAACTAGTATATTCTTAATTATTTATGTTGTTCTACACAGCATCGAGCTTCCGGTATTTTAAGATCGAAAATATAAATTACCATTCCCCAGTAATTCATTTAAAACATTAAGTAAAATCCGCCTCAAAGTATGATATAAATGTCATAACATAGTTAAATAAAAATTAATTAGGGGCTGCCAATCTTTAAAGTTTTGTAGTTTTAATCTCGATTTAGTGTCCTAGTTTTATTCGTCTTTATTGATAAGCGCACAAACTTATAAATCAGATAGTCCCTAGTTAACAATAAATTTTAAATCATTTCAAAATACGGAGATATGCAAATGAACTCAATACCATTCATTAATAAGTGGAGCCGCCTAGCGTTGGTTTTAGTAGCATTATTTACCAGCGTCATTAGCTCGGCCGATGAATCTTACACTAATATTTTTATCTTTGGCGATAGCTTGTCCGATACCGGCAACCTTGCATCGGTTCGAGGCGATTTTCCAAACCCACCATTTTTTAATAACCGTGTAACAAATGGCTTAGTAGCAGTTGACACCATTGCGGCATCACTCAACTTAAATGCCGATGCCTCACTCTATTTATTAGGTTTAGCTGCCGGTGGTAACTACGCTGTTGCAGGAGCACGATCAGCCGGAGAAAGTCCAATTGACTTAACAGCTCAGGTCACTGCATTTTTGGCTAGTTACAATGCTAACGCACCCAAAGATGCACTATATGTGGTTCTAATAGGAGGCAATGATGTATTTGATGCCGCTAAAATTCCAGATATTATTGCCGCAAAGCAACGCATTGATGCGGGTGTGATGACGGAGAAACAGCAAATCCAAGCGCTCATTAATGCTGGAGCAGAAAACTTTTTAGTCATTAATGTGGTTGATGTCAGCATCACACCACGAATTAACGCTGCCGTACTACAAATTCCAACTGTGCGTGATTATGCGAACAGCTTAGTAATACATTATAACGATACGTTAGAGGCCAGCCTTGAAGACATTAAGCACGATAACGATATCGAAATAGAGCAATTTGATCTCTACCAAGCATTTAATGACTTATTACAAGACGCACAGGATCTAGGATTTACTAACACCACCGATGCCTGTTTTAGCACTGCAACATTAACGTTTAATGATGGTTGTAACTTTGGTGCCAATTTTCCGAATTATGTCTTTTTTGATGAAATTCACCCAACTACTCGGGCGCATAAAATTATCGCGGATCAAATAGTGGAAGAACTAGACTAATAAGCTGTAACGCTAAATTTAACGCTTCAAAGGATGTGGACTCCCGTTAAAAGCATACGGGAGTGACGGGGTTTTTTTATAGGTAGTATCAACACCACCCCGTCATGCCGGTAATGTTTTGAGGTAAAAAATTTACTTACGAAACATAAAAGCAATTAAAAACTGTGTTTCTGTTAAATCGTTTGATATTCCTAAAGACTGCATAACACGAGTATAAAGCATCATGCTATCGGTTATTTGAAAATCATAACCCCCAGAAAATATTAACGATGTAGCAAACTCGTCCTTGTCAGGGTATTGAGTTTTTAAATTTCCATTGGTATCAGTATCATGACGTGCCGTTTGCACTAGTTTAGAAACAGAAAGACCGGCACCTAAAATTGGTCGAAACGAATTTGAAAACTTAATTTCTTCTTCGTACAACAAATTAACACCCGAATTAAGCACCTCTGTCCCTAAAGTATCGTTTGGCGAACTCTCAAATCTCATACTATAGTGAAAAAATTCAGCCGTTAAGCGCGATGTTGAACCCATTTCAGCCATATAAAACAAGTGAATTGGAGACGCATAGCTAATGCCATCCAATGTACCTTCACTGGCTTTAAGTTGATAAGCGCCTGCTGCAAAACCAAAACCATAACTACCTTCAATACCACTGGCAAATGCAGAGGTGTTAGACAATAAAACAATAAAAGAAAACAAGTAAATCCTTTTAAATAGCGACATAATAAAATTCCTATACAACAAATAAAAGTGAACATAAATTAAACATAATTATACCTTAATCTTTTTGTTACTGACATACCTTGAAAACGAGATCTTAAAAAAAAATCAATAATAATAGCGATATGACAAAAACTATACGGCTATAAAAATACTTTACAGCCCACAAAATTTACTTGATAAAAAATTGCTCAATATATCACGTAAATTTATAGCTGCAAAAGCGATTAAATATAATTACACTGAATCGAATAATAACTCAGTGGGCAACAAGGACAATAACAAATGGAGCAAAAACAAATTTATTTACCCACCGAACATTAAACAACATAAAAATAGATGCAATAGCCGATTGTGACGGTAATATACAGCTCGAAACAAAGATTGATCCATCGGAAAATATTAAAACAAATGGTATTGATTACTATAATTTTATCAATGATTTTCGCTCGTTAGTCGTAAAATACCAAATATAGAAATTTAGTTATGTACCTAAGCGCACACTAACTTAAAGACTTACCAACCTAATACAGTGCCTTCAAGCAATAAACGCTGATCAAAATATTCTGAGGTATTTGCCGCTAAAAATACCGCTTTAGAACCACCAAAACGTTGGGCAATTGGATGGATTATAGCTTTAACACTACCCGATTCTATGGCACTAGCTAATTTAGCAATCTCAGCAGCCGATAAATTTTGACTCACCGTAAAAGCCTGATTTGGCAACGGTAAAGATTGATTAATAACTCTAAGCTTATAACGTTGCTTTAAGGTAAATGTTTTTTTGTAGTAACTGGTGCGAATAACAGCAGCATCACACGCACCTTCGTAAAACCGACTCACAACATTTTTCATGCCACCTCGAATACCGTATAAAATAGGCTGACGAACCGGATTCTTATAACTATCTAAAATTGTTAATGCCGATAAATTCGGTGGCGATACGCTACAAATTTTTTTACCAACCAAATCTTTTAACGAAGAAACATTTTTATCTTTACGCCGCACCAAAGTTACAAACTTAATCGACCCAGTTAGCTTAACCAATAACTCATGCTTCAAATGCTTAATACGCCACGACGCAAAATGCGGCCCATCAAATGCAATATCATATTTGCCTTTGCGCATATCAAGCTGGTACTTTATCAAATTATCAGGATAAACATAACGTACAGTGCGCCCTAAAATCTTAGTAAATGCTTTTGCTAACGGCTGATACAAAGTTTCTGCTTGTTGTTTACTTTCACGTGGTGGTGCAGACATAATAATATCAAGCGCCCAAACTTGCTGATACGAAAACATAAATATCATCGTAAACAATATTTGATACCGTCTAAAATACATCTTCAAATCCCTATATCGACAAAACTAAATATTTTTTGATTATATACACCAAATATTACAATAAGTATTATTATTGCAAAAAATAATGAATAAGCAGAGAAATAATTTTTAATACCGAAATTTAGTCGTTCTACTTGACATAAAACTGCTTTAAACTGGTATTTATGTGCGAAAGCACACAAATAAATTTTTATTTTTTAAAAACCTTTTTAGGGACACTAAGATAGAAACCACATGCAACAATTCAGCTATTCAAAAATTTTAAATTACTTTCATCACAAGTATAAGTTTCGTTTACACAGCAAGTTTTAGATATACAGCTTCGTAACACTCAATTTAACTTTACTATTTTAATAAAAAAACTAAAAAAATACCCGTCATTTCCACAAACGCTTAGCGGGAATCGCTAAAACCATCACCACCCTGTATCATTATGCCGCATCACTCGCATCATGCCGCCGCCAAGCCCCTTCACCAACACCCGAGGCTTGCCAGCCCAACTGCAATGCTTGCTCGCGTGTTTTTTTCCACGGAAATTTTTCTGCGGCTTCAATG